>Ga0114997_10001967_pt1 | contig 16785 bp, 16 predicted proteins | sample ArcticOcean_MG_C_2_FD_87045 | JGI IMG/M metagenome (GOLD analysis project Ga0114997, IMG submission 87045) | Marine microbial communities from western Arctic Ocean - ArcticOcean_MG_CB4_136 | ecosystem: Environmental > Aquatic > Marine > Oceanic | place: Arctic Ocean: Canada Basin | collected...
AAAGTACTTTAGCGACATTTTATTGAATTATAGTTTTGTAGATAATAGTGACAAGATTATTTTGAAGAAAAACAATCCAAAAGTAAAGTTTGCATTGGGTTCAAAATATTTGCCACTAAATAATAAATTTTTTGAAATAAAAAAAAAACTTAAACCTAGAAAAGAAATAAAAAAAATTCTTGTTTTTTTTGGAGATGCAGACAAGCTAAACCTCACTGAAAAAATGTTAATAATTGCTGACCACTTTAAAGAAATAAAATTTTCTTTTATAATGGGTAGTCTTTATATCAAAAAAAAAAATTTTTTAAAAAAAATTAATAATTATAAAAATATAATTTCATTTTACGGAATCAAAAATGAAAAAATGGCAAATCTTATAGCCAATAATGATTTAGCTATTGGTGCGGGAGGTGTAAATCTGTACGAAAGAATCTACCTAGGGCTTCCTTCAATAGTTATAGATGCAGACAGTAATCAATTTATAAATATAAAAAAATCAAAAAAAAAGAATCTTATTATTCATTTAAAAAATAAAAATTTAACAATAAATAAAGTAGTTAATACAATTACACAACTTATGAAAAATCAAAGTAAATTTAAAAAAATTTCATTGAATTGTTTTGCTTGTTTAAAGGCAGATCAAAAGTACCATCTAAATAAACTTTTAAATTTTAAAGATAGAAGAAATTAATTTGATTATGATAAAAATTAGTTTAATATTTATGTATTTACCATGAAAAAAAATCAATCAATATTAATAACGGGTGGAACAGGAAGCTTTGGAAAAGCTTTCATTTCTAAAATAGCCAACTCTAAAGTCAAAATAAAACGTTTAGTTATTTATAGTAGAGATGAGTTGAAACAGTCAGAAATGGCTGAAACTTATCCAAAAAAAAAATACCCATTTATAAGATTCTTCCTTGGAGACGTTAGAGATCAGAATAGATTGCTGTCAGCTATGCAAAAAATTGATGTAGTTATACATGCCGCAGCTTTAAAACAAGTACCTGCTACAGAGTATAATCCTTTCGAAGCTGTTAAAACAAATATTATTGGGGCGCAAAACATTATTGAATCTGCAATATCAGCAGGTGTTAAAAATGTAATAGCCTTATCTACAGATAAAGCTGCCGCACCAGTTAATTTATATGGAGCAACCAAATTATGTTCAGATAAGCTTTTTATATCAGCCAATAACATTATTGGTAATAGGAAATTAAAATTCTCAGTAGTTAGATACGGGAATGTTTTTGGAAGCAGAGGTTCTGTTGTCCCATTTTTCTTAAGTAAAAAGGAAGGGGGAGTTTTACCAATTACAGATCCCAATATGACTAGATTTAATATAAGTCTAGAACAGGGTGTTGATTTGGTTTTATGGGTATTAAAAAATGCTATTGGTGGTGAAATTTTTATTCCAAAACTTGCTAGTTACAAAATTACAGATATGGCATCTGCGATTGGCCCTAAGTGCAAACATAAAGTAGTTGGAATAAGGCCAGGTGAGAAAATACATGAAGAGATGATTACTGTTAGTGATAGTTACAACACACTTGAACTACAAGATAATTATATAATTTTACCATCATTGGAAAATAAATATTTATCATATTATAAAAAAAAATTTAGAGCTAGAAAAGTAAAAAAAGATTTTACTTATAGAAGCAATGGTACAAAAAAGTTTTTATCAATTAAGAATTTAAAAGATTTACTTGAAATATATAAAAAAAAATAATGAAAATTGGAAAAATTAAAATTGGACTTAATAACAAACCTTGTATAATTGCAGAAATTTCTGGAAATCATAATAAAAAATTAAAAAATGCTCTTAAGTTAGTTGAGGTAGCAGCTCAATCAGGAGCCGATATAGTAAAACTTCAAACCTATACTCCTGATACAATAACTCTTAAATCCTCTAGAAAAGAATTTTTAATCAAAGATAAAAAAAGTTTATGGAAAAATCAAAATTTATATAATTTATTTAAAAAAGGTTTTACACCCTGGGAGTGGCATCCAGCAATTTTTAAAAAAGCAAAAAAGTTAGGTATATTATGTTTTTCTTCAGTATTTGATGAAACATCAGTTGATTTTTTAGAAGAATTAAATGTTCCAGCCTATAAAATAGCATCATTTGAAAGTAATCATTATCCACTAATTAAAAAAGTTATTAAGACAAAAAAACCTTTAATAATTTCTGTTGGGTTAAGCTCATTAAAAGAAATCAAGGAACTAGTAAAATTTTTAAAAAAGAATAAGTGTAGTAATTTTGCTTTATTAAAGTGCACAAGCGCATATCCAGCCAGTCCAACTGATGCAAATGTCAATACTATTGAAGATATGAGAAAAAAATTTAATTGTGAAGTTGGTTTATCAGACCACACATTAGGTATAGGTGCTTCAATTGCTGCTGTCTCGAATAAAGCAACAATTATAGAAAAACATATAACTCTTAACAGGAATGCAAATGGAGTTGATGACAAGTTTTCTTTAGAACCAAATGAATTAAAATCTTTAGTTAAAGAATCTAATACTGCATGGTTATCTCTTGGAAAAGTATTTTATGGACCTACTAAAAATGAGATTAATTCATTGCAATTTAGAAGATCAATCTACTGCTCTAAAGATATAAAAAAAGGTGAAAAATTCACAAAATCAAACATAAAAATTATAAGACCGTCATTTGGATTAGAGCCAAAGTTTTTTAATAATATTCTTGGGAAGAAAGCAAAGACTAGTTTAAAATTTTCAACTCCTCTTAAATGGAGTCATATTAAAAATAAATAAAAATTGAATACTTGTTTATTAACCAAAAACTTTTTTAAATAAGATATTTATACATAGAAAAATAATATGGATATAGACAAAAAAAAACCTAATTTTTTAGAAGGTTTAGTTTTGAAATCTCGTAAAGCTCAAGAAAAGTTAATTTATTTGAGCAATACGGAAATTAATAATATAATTCTGAAGATATCAAAAGAGGCTCTAAAACCAGCAAATAATACATTTTTATCTAAATTAGCTGTTGAAGAAACTTCATTTGGAAATCAAAAAGATAAAACAAAAAAAAATTTTTATAAAACAAACAATTTATTAAATGAACTTTTAAAAGTTGTTACATTGCAACCGATAAACAATAAAACAAAAAACATAATAACAATATTAAAACCTATTGGTGTTATTTGTGGAGTAACTCCATCTACAAATCCCATAGCCACTTCATTAAATTATATTTTAAATTCAATTAAATGTAGAAATTCTATAATACTTTGCCCAAATCTTAGGAGTTATCGTACTGTTAACGAACTAGTAAACTTAATAAAAAAAATATTAAAAAAAAATAAAAAACCAGTAGATCTTGTAAGTTTATGTCCAAGAGAAATTTTGAGAAGTGATTTAATCATTAATTTATTTAATTTATGTGACAAAAACATTGTTACTGGGAGTCAAGTCATGATTGATAGAGTAAAAAAATCAATAAAACCGTATTTAGTTTTTGGAAAAGGTAATGCACCAATAATTATAGACCAAAACATTAATATCCAGAAAACTGTAATGTCTATAATAGAATCTAAGTCTTTTGATCACTCAACTAGTTGTTCGGAAGATAGTGTATTAATAATACATAGAAAAATTTATAATAATTTTATTAAAGAACTTTCAAAATCTGGTACATACATATTAAATAAGGATGAAAAAAAAAAATTAGATGCAATTTATTTCAAAAAAGGAATTATCAATACAGAAATTATTGGAAAGAATGCAACTCAAATACTAAAATTAATTAATATACAAAATAATGAAAAAAAAATAATTGCATATAGCTTAGATATGAATCAAAAAAATCATTTTATTTTAGGAGAAAAAATTACACCGATACTTGCAATAGTAGAGTCGCTAAACTTAGATACATCAATCAAATTTGCAAATTCAGTTTTAAAGATAGCAGGAAAAGGACATTCTGCTGGAATTTACAGTAAAAATAAAAAAAATATTTTAGATTGTGCAACCATGTTGCCGGTATCAAGAATAATAGTCAATCAGCCTCATTCAAAATCTGCTGGTGGTAGTGAAAATAATTTTTTAAATACCACTTTATCTTTGGGATGTGGTCCATGGGGAGAAAATAATTTAAGTGATAATTTATCTTACAAAGAATTTTGCAATGAGAGTAAAGTTGTTTTTAAAAAAAAAAGAACTTTTAAAAATTATTTACATATGAGAATGTAAATAAAGTGAATAATAGTAAAAAACAAAAAGATATAATTAAAATTGTTAAAAATATTCTAAACGAAAAAATTAATCTAAATTCTAACCAAGCTAATTGTAAGAATTGGGATTCTATGTCTTATTTTTCAATATTATCTTCTTTAGAAAAAGAATTTAAAATTAAAATTAGTCAAAAGAACTTTAATAAGTTTGACAGTATTAAGAATATATTAAAAATTGTTAAATAAATTTATGAAAACTAATAAAAAATCATTATTTGAATATTTTGAAGAACAAAAAACAAAATCAAAATTTATATATGAAATAGAGACTAAAAAAAAAAAAAGCTTCCATCATATAATTGAAACCATTAATGAATTAAAAAATAATTATAATTTCAAAAAAAAAAAAGTTTTATGTGTTTTGCCTAACAGCATATCATATATTGAATTTTTTCTTGCTATCACCTCTTCTGGAGGAGTGTTTATACCAATACCTTATTTTACAGAAACAAATGAAATAAAGAAAATTTCAAATTTTATTGAACCAAGTTTTATACTTTCAGATAATGATAAAAATTTAAAGTTTTTTAAAAAAAAAATAATAAATATTAAAAATATCTCAGTTAAAAAAACTTATAAAAAAAAATTAATTAGAAATGAACTAAATGATCTGGCTTGTATTTATTATTCCTCAGGCACAACTGGAAATCCTAAAGGCATTATGTATTCACACAAAAATATGTTGTCATTGATTGGCTCTATCAATAAGGATTTTAAATTTGGTCCTAAAGATAAACATCTTGCTTTTTTACCATTTGGTCATACTGCATCGATTAATTATAATATTTTACCAAGCCTAATGACAGGGTCTGAATTATTTATATCTAAAGGTTTTGATAAAATAGGAACTAATTTTTTTAATATACTTGAAAAATATAAAATATCTTACACACAAATAGTACCATCAGTTTTATTTATATTAAATAAATTGAATATAAATATAGAAAAAAAAAAATTTGATAATCTGAAGTTTATAGGATGTGGATCTTCATTTCTACCATTATCTAAGCAGATTGAATTTATTAATAAATATAAAATTAAAGTGGCAAATTTATATGGGTTATCCGAAACTGGTCCAACACATATTGATGATCCAAGGAGAAAAAATTGGAAACCTGGAACTATAGGCAAGCCTCTTTCAGTATGTAAATTTAAGTTAGATAAAAAAAATAATATTCTTATAAAAGGAAATAATGTTTTTAATGGCTATTACAAAAATAAAAAACTATTTAAAGAATCTTTTGTAAATAAAAAATGGTTTATTACAGGAGATATAGGAAAAAAAGAAAAAGGTAATATATTTTTTTTAGATAGATCTAAAGATCTCATTATTAAAAATGGAATTAATATTGTTCCTGGAGAAATAGAAGAAGCAATCTATAAAAGCAAAAAAATTTTAGAATGTTGTGTAGTTGGAATTGAAGATGATATACAAGGAGAAGAAATTGCTGTTGCAATTAAACCTAATAATTCAAATATAAGATTTAATTTGTTAGTTGATTTTGTTAAAAAACAATGTAAACAAAGCTTAAGCAATTACAAAGTGCCAAAGTATTTTTACTTGTTAAATAATTTTCCAAAAACTGCCTCAGGTAAGATTAAAAGGAGAATTATTAAGAAAAAACTTAACCTAGTATACAACAAATAATTAAATGAAAACTATATGTGGCCTAAATGGTTTTGGTAGATTTGGTATTCACCTTTTAAACTATTGGTTAGAAAACATATCTACAGCAAGATTTGAGATCAAATTTATAAATGATGACACACTTGATCCAAAAAATATTTTAAAGATAATCCAAGAAGACAAAAAAACAAATTTTGGTAATTATGAAATTTCACTAAAAAATGAAATTTTATTAATAAAAGATAAAAAAAATAAGAATGTTCATGAAATAATTTGTACAAATACGAGTTCTGAAAAAATTAAATGGATCGGACAACCAAAGATACTTTTTGAAGCTTCTGGAAAAAACACTCTTAAAAATGATTGTTTAAAATTCATAAAAAATAATACTAGTCATGTCATAATTTCAGCAACATCTGCTGATGCAGACCAAACTTTAGTATATTCTTACAATCATGACGAATTTAAAATTAGCAATAAAGTAATATCTTATGGTTCATGCACGGTAAATGCCTATGTGCCTTTAGCTCACTACATTAATGAAAACTATTCCGTTGAAGAAAGTGATGTAAATGTTGTTCACAATATACCCGAATATAAGCTTGATAATTTTAACACTATCCAAAAAAAAATATGCACCCTAGAAAAATCTGGTCCTAATCTTTTAAGTTTTTTAAATAATAATAACTTTAATGTTAATTATGTTTTAATACCTTATTCAGGAGTGTCATCAATTGATTTGAGATTTTCTGTTAAAAATAAAACAAATTTAGAAAACTTTATAAATCATTTAAAAAAAACAATTGATACCGGCAATCTTAAAAATATTTATGGATATTCAAATAAAGATGAAGGTCCTAATACATTTAATTTGTCGAAAAATAGTATGGAAATAATTATTTCTAATATAGTTATTAAAAATCATAACATCTATATTCATGGATATTTTGATAATGAAAATTCAGTAAATAGATTTTTTGATTTATGCAATCATATAATTAAAAAATTATAAGAATGATTTAACTTATGCATCTTGATAAAAAACAAATTTTTCATTTTTTGAAAAAATTAAAAATCAAAAAAAGTGATACAGTTTTTTTTCATGGTAATTCCATGGCTTTATTTCAAGTTAAAGGAGAAAATCCAAAAAAAAAAACAGATTTTTTTTGGAAATGTGTAATAGAGTTTATTGGCAAAAAAGGTACTATTATTGTACCTAGTTTTACATATAGCGTTAATACTCAAAAAATATTTGATGCAAAGAAAACTAAAAGTAAAATAGGTCAATTTAGTGAAGATTTTAGAAAAACAAACCTTGGAGAGAGAACTAACGATCCAATTTTTAGTGTATGCGTTTATGGTAGGGAAAAAATAAAAATTAAAAAACTTTCTTTTGATAATTCTTTTGGAAAAAATTCTATATTTGGTTACCTTCACTCACACAATGTTAAATTAATTTGTTTAGGCTGTGGAATAGAAGCTGTTACTTTCCTGCATTATATTGAGCAATTTATAAATGTACCTTATAGAAATTTTAAGGTGTTTGACGCAAAAATTTTAAATGAAAAAAAAAAAATTATAAAAAAAAAGATCAAATTTTTTTGTAGGCTTGATAATAAAAAATATAAATACAACCATGATATTTTAAAAAAAGCAATGATCAAAAAACAAAAGCTTTATTTCTCTAACTTTGGAAGAATTAAAAGTTATAGCTTTAATGCGAAAAGTTTTTTTTTAATTTGTAAAAGTATTTTAAAAAATGATAATAAGATTTTAATTGATGAAATTTGATCAAATAAGATTAATTTTAGATAAAGTTGAGTTTATCCATCAAGGGAATTAGTGAACAACGATAAGCACTCACCTCTATTTTAGTTGACTTATATAACCCACTTTAGTAATTTTATCTTTTTAGTAATGCATAATTAATATAAAGGTAGTAAACTAAATGAAATTCTCTGAGATTGAATTACCATCTAATAAAAAATTTGGATTTTTTTTTACTACTATATTTTTTATTATAGGTGTTTATCTAATTAATGAAGGAATAGCTAATTATAGCTATTTCTTTTTTGGTGTTTCTATTCTTTTTTTTCTAGTTACTCTTGTTAAGGCGAGTTTACTTCTTCCACTCAACAAACTTTGGATGATTCTAGGAGCTTTACTTGGTATGATTGTTGGTCCAGTCGTTTTAGGTATTATTTTCTTTGGTTTATTTACGCCAATCAGTTTTTTTATGAAGTTATTTAAACGTGATGAACTTAGATTAAAACTTAAATCACATCAATCTCACTGGAAAGTACCAAATACAGATGCCACAGAATCTGAGTCATTTAAATATCAATTTTAATCATAGGATGAACTAATGGAATTTCTTAAAGAGCTTTGGGCATTTTTAAGAGTGAGAAAAAAACTGTGGCTTGCTCCAATAATCATTGTAATGGTGATTTTAGGTGGCTTGTTAATACTAGCGCAAGGTTCGGTAGTAGCACCATTTATATACACATTATTTTAAACTAAAAGGAATCTAATAATGTATATTTTGGGAATCTCCGCATTTTACCATGATAGTGCTGCTTGTTTGATAAAAGATGGTGACATCATTGCAGCTGCTCAAGAAGAGCGTTTTACTCGTAAGAAGCACGATTCTAGTTTTCCACACCACGCTATTAAGTATTGCTTGAGTGAAGCAAACATTTCTTCGGAAGAAATAAAAAATGTAGTGTTCTATGAAAAACCATTTGTTAAATTTGAGCGCTTGCTCGAAACATATTTAGCTTTTGCTCCCAAAGGATTTAAAAGCTTTGCGGCTGCTATGCCAATTTGGGTTAAGGAAAAATTATTTCAGAAATCCATGCTTACAAAAGAACTCATTAAAACATTAGGTGGGTTTATAAATTGGAAGAAGAGACTACTTTTTTCAGAGCATCACTTATCACATGCAGCTAGCGCTTTCTACCCTTCACCTTTTGAAAGAGCTGCTATACTTACTCTTGATGGTGTTGGTGAGTGGACAACAACATCACTTGCTGTTGGTAAAGGCAAAGAGATCAAGGTTTTAAAAGAAATCCACTTTCCACACTCGCTTGGTTTATTATATTCAGCTTTTACTTACTATACTGGATTCAAGGTTAATTCTGGTGAATATAAGGTAATGGGCCTAGCACCATATGGTGATCCAAAATATGCTGATTTAATCAAAGAAAATCTTATCAAAGTAGCTGAAGATGGAAGTTTTCAGTTAGATATGAGTTACTTTGATTATGCTACTGGTTTAACTATGACAAATAAAAAATTTGATGCATTGTTTGGAGGCTTACCACGTACGTCAGAAGATAAATTAACACAACGTGAAATGGATTTAGCTGCCTCTGTTCAGAAAGTTACAGAAGATATTATTATTCAGATTGCAAAAGACATAGCAAAAAAAACTGGAGAAAAAAACTTGTGCCTTGCTGGTGGTGTTGCTCTTAACTGTGTTGCAAATGGTATTCTTTTGCGTGAGAAAATATTTGATAACATATGGATACAACCAGCTGCTGGTGATGCTGGTGGTGCACTTGGTGCCGCATTATCAGTGTGGCATTTACACTATAAGAACGATCGTAAAGTATCGGAAGAACGTGATGCGATGCGTGGTGCATACTTAGGTCCTGAATTTATTGATAGTGAAATAGAAGCTGAACTTAAAAATTGTGGAGCAAAATTTTATAAATTTGATGAAAATGAATTAATTGAAAAAGTTGCAACCGCTCTCTCAGATAAGAAAGCAATCGGCTGGATGCAAGGACGAATGGAGTTTGGACCTCGTGCTTTAGGTGCACGAAGTATAATTGCAGATCCTCGCTCTCCTGCAATGCAAAAACAACTCAACCTTAAAGTTAAATATAGAGAAAGCTTTCGTCCCTTTGCTCCAAGTGTACTGCAAGAACATGTTAGCGAATGGTTTGAACATGAAAGTGATAGTCCTTATATGCTTCTTGTGGCAAATATAAAAGAAAACAAGCGTATATCAATGACTTCAGAAGAGAAGGCTTTATTTGGCATTGAAAAGTTAAATGTGTCACGTTCCTCTGTTCCTGCAATTACTCATGTAGATTATTCAGCTCGTATTCAAACTGTCCATAAAGATACCAATCCCCTTTATCATGCAGTAATATCAAAATTTTATGAGAAAACAGGCTGTCCTATTGTTGTTAACACATCCTTCAATGTTCGTGGCGAACCGATCATTTGTACACCAACAGATGCTTTTAAATGTTTTATGGGCACAGAACTAGATATGTTGGCAGTAGGAAATTATCTTTTAATCAAAGAGGAACAAAACGACTATCTTAAAGAAAACTATAAGGAGCGATATGAATTGGATTAAAATCACTATAATTAATGTACTTGTCCTGTTTTTTGGTATTATTATACTCGAACTTGGTGCCGGCATAGGTAGAATGGTATTAGGTAAAGATTTTAGATTGCCACCAGCAATTTTTAATATTAAACTTGATATTGATTCACCATATCACCCATGTGTAGAGATGAAAACAGACGTTTTGCTGAGTCATACAACTAATCATCAAGAAAAATGTGAACCATTAGGTGGAACAGTTAATGGTGAGTATGTTTCATATCCCTCATTATCAAATGAATTGCCAATAATATTAACTTTAGGTGGATCGACCTCAAGTGGATTTTATCAGCATTTTTCTGCTGGTGAGACATATCCAAAGGCCTTAGCTTATCTAGCTAAAAATCAGTTTCGAGTAATTAATGGAGGTGTTGGTGGATACACATCTCTTCAAGAATTCTACAAACTAGCTAGAGACGGTTCAAGATTTGACAATTTAAAGATTGTTATTAGCTTCAACGGAACAAATGAACTTCCAAATTATCAAGGTTCAAATATTTCTCGTAGTCAAAATTATCCATTCTTAACAGAGATTCAGTTTCAGATGAATGAAAAACAAATATGGATTGACCAGAGAGTTAATAATATTGTTAAAGGACTCTTTCCAAATATTTACAGCTTATTTAATTATATTTCAAGCGACAAAAATAATAGAGCGTATCCACTTAGTGGAGTAATTTTAGAGCAAGAAATAATATCTCCAAAAACTGAGGCTAATTTCTTTAAAGTGATAAGTGCTGTTGAACGTTGGGAAACAAATGTTAAACGTATGCAAAAGTTAGCAGAGTTAGAAGACGCGAAATATTTTGTATTTTTGCAGCCATCTTTGGGATTAGATGGAGTTCAATCTAATCCTCCAGAAAATACAAATGATTACAATATGTTAAAGAAACTAAAAAAGCAGCACATTAAGTACATTAAAGACATTCGAAAATTATATACAGAACTAAAGCCTCGTTGCCAAAAACTATCTTTTTGCTTTGACATTTCTGATAAAGTTCCACCAAATGGATATATGTATGACGATCCGCGGCACCATAATGCTGAAGGAAATAGGTTACTTGCTAATGAAATATGGAATACTTTAAAGAAAGAATTATCTTTAGACTAGACCATTTCGAGGTAAAAGGAAATTTTAAGTAGTATGAACAAAGAAAACGCTTGTAAAATATGGAATTATCCATATTTACTTTAGGGTAAATAACTTTAACAAATACAATAAAACTTTCAATTGATGAATTATCTTTTTAAAAATATTAAGGCTTTATATATTTTATTGATAAATTCTCCTTTAAAATTTTCTTTAATTTTTATTTATTCGTTAACAGAATTTTATCTTTCTAAATTTAAATACAGAACATTGTCAAAAATCTTTTTTTGGAAAAAAATTTTCAAAAAATTAAAAAATACTAACTCAAATATTAATATTCTTGAAATTGGAAGTTATAGAGGTGAATCATCCAGTTTTTTTTTAGAAGAAATCAAAAATTCTAGTATAACTTGTGTTGATACATGGGAGGGTTCTGATGAGAATAAGGGTATTATAAAGATAAAGAAACATCTATATGAAGAAAATTTTACAGAAATAGAGAAAGCTTTTGATGAGGTTGAAAAAAAATATAAGGATAGATTAATAAAAAAAAAAGAAACCTCACAACAATTTTTTAACTCTTTTAATGAAAACAAATTAGGTAATGAGATTTATGATTTAATTTATGTTGATGGTAGCCACTATGTAGATGATGTGTATTTCGATGCTATTAATTCATTTAGGGTTTTAAAAAAAGGAGGCATAATTATATTTGATGATTATTTATGGTTTTATTATAAAAATTTCCATAAAAATCCTATTTCTGCAATTAATTTATTTTATAAAACTCGTAAAAACGAACTTGAAATACTTTATGTTTATGAACAAATTATATTTAGAAAATTAGTTTAATGAAAAAACTTTTAGGGATCTTGGTCCTGGGTTAGTTGAATAAACCTATCATCTTTTTATTTTGTAAAATCATACTTTCAAAGTTTTTTCTTCCATAAATTTTTATTATTTTTTTTATTGTTTTATATATAATTTTACAATCATTAGAAGCATCGTGAGGATTGAAATTTATTTTAAAGTCAAAAATTTTATTTAGTTTTTCTGTATCATATTTTTTTTTTTTATCAATTGTATTAAAAATTTTTTTTAAATTAATATAGTTAATTATTTTTTTTTTACTGTTTTTAAAATTATTGTATTTCATATTAAGTTTTAAAATTTTGATGTCATCTCCATTGGCAATTAATATAGATTTTTTATCAACAAATTTATCAATTAAGTTCATAGATTTTTTGAAATAATAACCCTTTTTTTTGATAGTATTTTGTGTGATTTTTGTTAATTTTGTTATTCTTTTTGGTATTTTTTGTTTAATTTTAATAAAAATATTTAATTTTTTTTGATTATTTTTTGTATAAATATTTGCACACTTTAAAAAAGAAATTTGAATAATTTCTGGAAATAGTTTTTTTTTAAACCTTATGAGACTTTTAATATTTGAATATTTTTTACTTAAAGAAAGATATTCTGTATCAAAAATTATTATTTTCATTACGTTAATTACCAAAAAAAAGCAAAGAATGGAATAAATATAAACGAAGAAAAAATTAAGATTTTAGTAGCTATTTTGAATTATGTAACTTGTTTGTAGAACTAGCAACAACACAAGTCTTTATTTATTTTATTTTTCTTCCAATCATTACAAAAAAACCACCTTCACTAATTTGTCTTGAATTAAGGGCTAAAGAAATCTCATCAAAAAATATCTCAAAATTATTTTTGGCTTTTCTTTTTTTAAATAACTTTTTTTCATTATTAAAATCAAAAGGGATAGATGATAAGAACTCAATATTTTCATCCTTAAACCAATTCAAGACTTCAGAATAAGTATGAGTTGTTTCTGAGGGATTTTTATACTGGTCTAGAAACCAAGCATATTTTTTTTTATATGATATTCTTTCTCTAAATCTTTGATCTAAAAATTTAAAATTATCACCAAAAATTTTTATTAAGTTCTGTCTTACTTTTTGAATAGTTCTCCCATATTTGTGATATAAGCCAATCACAATTATGCCTCCTGGCTTTAGAACATGAACTAATTTTGAAAATGCTAATTTTGGGTCATAAGTGTGATGTAATACACCATTTGAGATTACTATATCAAAGGTATTTTCCTCAAAAAATAATTTAAAAATATTCATTCTAAACAAATGTACTGAATTAATATTATTTGAATCAATAAATTTTTTAGCCTCTATTAATGAACCTTTTGATAAATCTATGCCATATACTTGCCTAGCATATCTACTTAATGCAATACTCATTTGTCCAGTTCCACAACCCGCCTCTAAAATATTGGATCCCATGGGTATTTCATCATCTAATTTTTTACCAAAAATACTTTTTCTTGATTTGTCTAAAAGGGATCCAAAATCTTCTACATCATCGTAGTTTGGAAACTTAACATCATTATAAAAATCAGATTGTGTTTTTGTTAAAGAGTTACCATCCTCTATAAATAAATCAGGGATATCGTTAAAAAATTTATGTCCAGTTTTTTCATTAAAATTAATTTCTTTTTTACTATTAGGATCTGTAATTTTAATTGAAAATTTTTTCATAAGCATTTTATTTTATAGAAATATAACCGTCTGTGATAAGTCGCTTCCCAATTGCCTCTGAAACAAGTTTATACCCATCAGCATTATAATGATTGTACTCTCTAAAAGGAAAAAGTGACAGTGGATCTTGATGAGGCTCAAACACCTCCCTGTGAATATCAATAATAGCAATATTTAATTCTTTTACAGTTTGTATTACAAAATCACGGTTTGGGTGTTTGATACCTGATGAATATCGATTCCAGTCAGGCAAGTAGACAAAATACATTTGTCCATTCCAGCTTGAAACCGTTTTCATAGCTTTTAATAATACATCTTTAAAAACAGGTGTAGGCAAAACTATAGGTTCAGATGTAGGTTTTACGTTAATTCTCATCCGCAAGTTATAAAGTTTTACTATTTTTACAACAGGATTGTTAGCTAGATTTTCTTTTTTATTCTTTTTTACCCACTCAACTTTGATATAATTTTTTAATACACTATCAATTTCTTTTTGTTTAGAAATTAAGTTTTGTGAGTAATTATCTTCATCTAAATATTTATTTAAGATTGATGATTTCATTTCATTTTTCAAACCACTTAAATCATTTATATAATATAACCATAAAACAATTTTTGGTTTTAGAGGTTCGCCATACTCTTTGAGAGCGGCAAGTTCCAGAAGTGGCCCATTGCCAGATTTTCCAACACTTATAGTATTATAATCCAACTGACGTAGCACCGCACCTATAGTTTCATTTGAATGAACGGAAAATCCCTCAGTATAAGAATCTCCTGTTAATAAAATATCAACTTTATTTTTAACATATAACCCTTTTGGGTTGTTAAAACCATGCTCATCCGTTTCAATAATAGGATAAAAACCTGCTTCATTGCTAAGTATTGTCTTAGAATTAGAAATTGTTCCAAGAGGATAAATTCTACCTTTATCTGAAACTAACCCATTTGATTCTATCAAGTTATAAGGAAAAACATTTGGAAAACCCTCTACACCAGAAACTTTTAGATCCTCTAACGCATCCATTCTTGTTTTTGTATCTTTATGCGAAAGCTCTAAGTAAGTTTCAAATCCATAAATAGATACTCCTATCGTGAAAATTAATATTGATAAGTTTACCTTAAGATTATTGCTTAATTTTTTTAATCCCAAACCAAATAGAGATGCAAAGACACATCCAGATATCATGCTAAAAATATAAAATGTTTTTATTCCGCCATCTCCAAGATTAGGAACATATATAGGATTAAATATTCTATAAGTGGCATAAGCTGTTATTAATAAACAAAATAGAATTCCCAGAGAAAATATTATATTTGCAAATTTGATAATACTTTGGGGTGGTTCTAGGGGTTTGTGGTTCATAATGTTAATTTCTTTTAATAATAATTTAAATAGTTATTATTAAATCATAAATATAAAACAACTGTATATTATGATTTTTGTTAAAAAAAAGTAAAAAATGGCTGAAAAAAAAGAGCTTACATCTGCAGAAATTTTACAAAAATTTAGATCATTTAATCTAGAGAATAAAGAGTGTTTATTTGTTGCATCTGATTTGGGAGAAATTGGTTTAATTCCTGGGCATGATAAAAAATATCTTTTAGAAACTATTTTTAATTCTCTGAGAATAATAAATCCCAAACTCACTATTGTTGTACCAACTGCAACACTAAATTTAGTAAATTCAAAAAAAATTTTTAATTTGAAAAATACGCCGAGTGATAAAATGGGGCCCTTTTCAGAATATGTGAGAAAACTAAAAGATACATATAGAAGCAATCATGCCATTTGGTCTCTAAGTGCAAATGGTCCTTTAGCCAAAGTTATAACAAGAGATGTTTCTAAACATGCTTATGATCAAAATTCCGCTTTTTCTCGTCTTTTCAAAATAAAAGAAAGTTTCTTTTTAGCAATAGGAAAACACCCCAGATTTATGCTTTCGATAATACATCACTTTGAAAATATGTTTGATGTTCCTTATAGATTTGAAAAAAATTTTAATATTAACTGTGAATTTAAAAATAATATTAAAACTGAAAATTTTAGTTTAGATGTTTTGAAAAATCAATTACCAAATAATCTAAGAACAAAAAATAAAAAAATTTTTGATAATTTTGAATCAAAAAAAAAATTAAAGCAAACGGTATTAGGCAAAGGAAGCATATACTGTTTTGATTTAAATGAATTTAGTTTTGTAACAAAAAAGCTTTTCGAAGAAGATATAAATTGTTGGTTTAAATAAATTAGAGACACATTAAAAATAAATGAAAATTACATATTTGTTTAATTCTTCAATACCATCAAATTTACCTAGTAGTTTACAAGTTGCAAAAATGTGTGAAGGAATGCAGGAAAATTCTCACAATGTAAGCTTAATAACACCTATGCCTGGACAGGGAAATTTTTTAAAATTTTATAATATAAAAACAAAATTTAATTTATATAAAATAAAATATTTCAAAAAATATCCATTAGGTTTAAATTATTATTTATTTTCAATAATATCAATATTATATGCAATAAAATTAAAATCAGATTTATTTGTCACTAGAAATTTTTTTACCTGTTTTTTACTTGTTATACTAAAAAAAAAAACAATATTTGAAATACATCATGATATTATGTCTGAAGGCCAAATTGTAAAATTTTTATTTAATAATTTTAAGATATTTAATTGCGAAAGTGTTATTAAAGTCGTGGCCATATCCAATGGAGTAAAAAAATATTTAATAGAAGATTTGGGTACATCAAAAAAAAAAATTCAAGTCTTACCAAGTGCGTCTGGATTAAATATTAAAAATTGGAGGGGAAATATTAATGTTAAAAA
>Ga0114997_10001968_pt1 | contig 16781 bp, 9 predicted proteins | sample ArcticOcean_MG_C_2_FD_87045 | JGI IMG/M metagenome (GOLD analysis project Ga0114997, IMG submission 87045) | Marine microbial communities from western Arctic Ocean - ArcticOcean_MG_CB4_136 | ecosystem: Environmental > Aquatic > Marine > Oceanic | place: Arctic Ocean: Canada Basin | collected...
ACACTATAATGGCACTTCATAGATTAATTGTCAATTGAACAATGAACTTATCGATTCTCATAATGTTTGAAACTAAAGTACTCCTTTCTCAACGGTTGATGGGGGGATTATAAGCAATCGGGGAAAGTACTCAGTAAATACCAATCCTACACCTATACTGTTTCCTCGGCACCCACGGGAAATCCGTAAAGTGAATATGCGGATTCCCGCCATTATACTCAGCCTATAACCGATTTACTGAGTACAATTGACCTGACTGTATCAACGGTACTGTCTGCTTTACCATGGAGAGATAAACTCGTACCTTTCGAGTGATGAAAGTAAGGACTAGAGCATCAACTAAGAAATTCTGTTGGATATTGCTGCTATGAGTTATTTCCGCCGATTCTGCCCCCTTTGTTTTAAATAATTCCACACATACGCCAAAGGCATGTTCAATGAAGTAGCATGGGGTAAACCCCAACAATGGCATCTTGATTTTAGTTCCCCCAAGATGACTATTTTGGAAAGAAGTATTACAATAGTTTTCTTCACAGGGTTAACCGCATTATGCGCACAAATCGCCTTTACTACGCCGTGGACCCCTATCCCATATACCTTCCAGACATTTGCAGTATTAGCCACAGGTGTATATTTGAGAAGAAATGACGCTTTTATTTCTGGTTCTTTTTATGTATTACTCTGTGCCTTAGGTGCACCCATACGTGCTGGAGGTGAATCAGGCCTCTTTTTGGATGGTACAATGATTGCATCAGCTGGATATCTTCTTGCTTTCCCATTGGCTTCTGCCCTGATCGCAGAAGGTTTAGACCGTTCAAGAAAAGCCGGAGTTGCAGATTTAAAAGCACAAATCGTATGTTGGTCTTTAGCCATGATCCCGGTTTATGTGTTCGGAACTCTCTGGTTAGATTATGCTGTTAAGGCACCTGGGTATGACCTTACATGGGCGTTTGAAGTCGGTACATTACCGTTTTTGGCCTGGGACTTTGGCAAGATTTTGGTAATGGCGCTGATTACGACAAAACTGTGGTCTTATTCCCCTCCGCAAAATTAACCCTTGCTTTTTGATGGGAAAGACAATATGAATCACTTTGTTAGTGATGTCATGTCCACCCTTGAAGTCGGCGATGAAGTAGAATACAACAGTCCTGCGAACAGTCGCTGGTTGGGAGATTCAGTTATCTCTGCTGTGAATCCCGATGGAACCTATGTCGTCAATGTCAGGAAGTTCGTACGTAGGGTGGAGACCAAACCATCAGTCAAGTTCGGCTATGGGCCGGGGGATATCAAGGCGGCATTGCCCATCTCTATCGGTGAAGAGGTTGAATATCACAGCCCGACCAATGCCCGCTGGCTCGACGGTAGTGTCATCAGCGCGGTTCATGGCGACGGCACATTTCAGATCGATGTGTGGAAGAACACCCGTAACGGCCTCATCGTCGAGACCAAACCGGGGGTTGTTATCGGCACCTCTCCGGGCACCATTCGTCGGGTTCTGTCCGTATCGATTGGAGACGGTGTGGAATACAACAGTCCTACTAACCAGCGCTGGATGGGTAACAGTACTATCACGGGGCTGAATGATGATGGCTCGGTCAGCATCGAGGTCGTCAAGCGGGTCGAGAAGGTCGAGACGAAGAACGGTGTCATCATCGGAACCAACCCTCGAAACATCCGCCTCGCTGGTCCGTCTTTCTCTATTGGAGACAGAGTCGATTATAACAGTCCAACCAACGAACATTGGATCGACAATGGTGTGGTCAGCGCAGTCAACGCCGATGGGTCGTACGATGTCGACCTCTGGTTCATGAAAGCTGACGGCCCACTATGCCAGCACCGACCTTCATTGATTCCAGGAGATGCCTATCGTAACATTCGGCACCAAGCATCAGGGAAGAGTTTTCACCCTGAAGTGCTCGAGGTTCTAGAACGACAAATGCGCCAGTCCTCCGCTCAAGCAGATGAGGTTCGAGCCCAACTGCAGCAGGTCGATGTATCGAATACCTCTGAAATAGAGCGGATGAAGGAAGATATGTACAGAATGCAGCAGGAAGCCGAGAACGCCCGCCAGACCAAACTGCAGATGGAGCAGGAGATGGCTGCGATGGGTGGTCGGTTATCGGCTATGCAAGCAGGTCAGGGATCTCCAGCCGGCCCGAATTACAATGTGCAGGATAGTGCGATCGGTGGCGACATGCACATTGGTACAACCCACAATACCACGACATACAATGACCCCGAAGCAATCGCACGGGCAGCAATAGAAGCCTATCGTATGGCAAAGGAAGACCAACGCTGATTATTGAATTAAGTAGAAAGTACGTTTATGACGAAGGTCGGTCTTGAGGCAAACCCAATAACAAGAAAATATCATAACGAAAGCAGCATTACTATCATAAGACTAATTCGGGAGGGCGTACCGTCAAGGGGGTCAACTGCATGTCATCTGAAAAAGTACGAGTCCCCGAACGGGCACCACTACTCGCTTGGCTGCTATCATGCACCATTCTCGCGATCTGGAATTATAACCGTGGCCTGTATCTCTGGGCCGGATACAACTTAGGCGGAGCGGTGATGGCTCTGCTCGTAATCTCGTTCATGTGGAGCGGGCGTATACGTATGCCTGTACTGCCGTTGTGGTTCGCCTACATCGCGACGATGCTGCACTTTTTCGGTGGCTCGCTCGGCGCACCTGATCACGGACCTGGCCCCTTCTGCTTCGATGGAATGCAACCGGGGGACTGGTTATGCGCCGACGGTGTCAACGGGATGTATCACGTCCACACCTGGTGGGATAAATGGGTACACGGATCGAACAGCCTAGCTATCGGCATCGGTTGGTCATTCGCATGGCGCAGGATGTCCGACCACAACGGATGGAATCTTTCGCCACGCATGGTCGCGGGAATCAGCCTCTCACTCAGCGTCGCCATAGGTGTGGGTTACGAGGTGTACGAATTCTTCGGCTCGACCGTTTTCCAGACGATTGACCAAGGAGGATATCTGAACACGGCGAGCGATATTGTCAGTGATTTATTGGGCGCAGGGATTGGGGTGATATTCGCACTGTTTTATGATCCACTGAACCGGGATGCGCCGAGCGTGAGCGCTACTCCGCTGCCACGCCAGGTGTCACTCACGCTCATCTCTACGCTCCCACTCTTGTTCATCGGGTGCCTACTCTCGCTCGACCTGTTGTTGCTGGATGGTGCTATGGTCGGTGCAGACTATGACCGGATTGGAGATGTCATGCTCGGCTCGGTGATACTCTCCCTGTTGCTGCTAGTTGGGGGATTTGTCCGGAAATCACAGATGAAGGAACCAGAGGCCTGAATGCAATTTTATTGCTGAAATTATAATCTAACGCCTCAATCCTTATTTAACACAGCCCTAAGTCAATCTTATGAAGACAGCACTAGTTACAGGAGCAAATAGAGGAATTGGTCTTGAGTTGACCATGCAATTACTCGATTCAGGCTATAATGTTCATGCTACGTACCGCTCAAATAAAGGCGGTCTTGATGAAATCAACAATTCAGCACTGAGCATCCATCAGATGGATGTCAGAAATAAAGAGGATATTTCAGTTGTGATTCAATCGATTAACTCACTAGATCTATTGATCAACAATGCCGGTATTGCTGATGGACGCTGGCAATCAATTTCAGAAATTGATATGGAGCATGCCCTAGAAGTAATGAATGTCAACGCAGTCGCACCGGTATTAGTCACTCAACAAGCATTACCGAAATTGAGCAATCGATCAAAGGTGGTAATGGTTAGCAGTTTAATGGGGTCAATTAGTGATTGTCAAAGCGGACGTTCGTATGCGTACCGAGCATCAAAAACTGCATTGAATATGTTCGCTATGGCAATGAAAAACGAATTGGAAGAAATGGGTGCCTCATTACTAATAATCCACCCCGGATGGGTCGAAACCGATATGGGTGGGCCTAATGCTCCACTTTCTAAAGGTGAAAGTGTTCGAGGAATCATGCAACGTATTGCAGAGCAAAATATGCCTATGAGTGGACGATTTGTCGAATTCGATGGTACTCCAATCGAATGGTGACAGAAATTCAAACTAAATCAGGATTTGAATTTGTGAGAGATTATCGTGTACAATATTATTCAGTTCAAGATAGTCTCTCTCGGATTTGAACCGAGGTCGGCGGGACCAGAACCCACCATGATGGACCGCTACACTAAGAGACTAGCAATCAAGGGCCAGAGGCCTTTCATTCTTCAAGTCAACGGTGTTTAGACTTCGACTCAATTTCTTAGTGAATCGATTACTTGTTGCAATGCTTCTTTCGAAGGCCTCAGGTAATCTTGACCCATTTCAGATATTGCGGTTTGATGAAGTTCTAGATCTTCGTCCAACGATGGCTTATCTCCGTTGAAATATAGCAATCCCATGACGTGCTTTTTCTCGGCTTCGGCTTGGTGAAGGGCTGCTAGAGCCGATACCGCGTCCGAAACATCGTGTTCTTCAGAGATAGTTTCCAATCGCATTGTCGAACCATCGTGCAGGGTGATATCCCGATAAGATCCCGCCTGAATTTCTACTTGTTCAAGTGGGGAGGAATGGGGGATATATCCGACGCTATGAAGTTCGGTTTGGTTATCTTTCACATAGCCGTAAGAGCGTAGAGACTCATCGTTATTGTTGAATGTAACACAAGGGCTGATAATATCGATAAATGCGAACCCTTTGTGTGACATTGCGGCTTTGATAATTGCGGTAAGTTGCTTTTTGGAGCCGCTAAAAGAACGAGCTACGAACGAACAACCCAGATTTACTGCTAATGCACATAAATCGATAGGTTGGGTTTCATTTGGCATTCCTTTCTTCTTTTTGGACCCGATATCTGCAGTAGCAGAATATTGACCCTTGGTAAGTCCGTAAACCCCGTTATTTTCGAGCACATAGACCATATTGACATTACGTCGAATCGCATGGATCAACTGTCCAATTCCAATCGAAGCCGAATCGCCATCACCAGAGACTCCCAAATAGGTTAGATCCTTATTGACGACATTAGCCCCAGTAGTTACCGAAGGCATTCTGCCGTGAACGGTGTTGAATCCGTGGGATTGGTTGAGATAATAGGCCGGTGTTTTGGAAGAACATCCGATTCCACTCATTTTAGCGATACGATGCGGTTCTAAGCCATTTTCCCAAGCTGCGTTCACGATGACACTAGATATTTGGTCGTGGCCACATCCAGGGCAAAGCGAGGATTTTCCGCCAGTATAGGAGTCCTTTGGCTCATTGATAACATTGAGTTTAATTGTTTTTATCGGTTTTTCACTCATTGGCCCACCTCCTTTAAAACTTCCATGATTTTATCAACGAATGATTTTGCTCTCGGTGGCATTCCATCACTAAAGGCAGCACTATGCATGTGTCCAATCAATTTGTAAGGGTATTCTTTACGCATAATTCCGAATAATTGGCCATCTCGGTTCGCTTCTAACACGATAACGGTCCTATGTCGTGCGACGAAATCCATAACATCAGGGTGTAATGGTAATGCTCTGACTCGACAAGTGCTGACCATTTGGCCGGTCGCTACTTCAAGCATATCATCGATTTCAGCAATTGTGTTTTCGATTGAACCATAGAATACGATTCCGATATCACAATCTTCTTCTTGACGAATCATCGGAGCGGGAAGATACTCCCTTGCACCTTCGATCTTGCGCTTGAGCCGAGCCATCAATTTATGGTAAACATCTGGATTTTCAGAATATGTTCCATCTTCATCATGGCCGGTTCCTCGATAGAGGATTGGGTCTAATCCGGACCCGGGAAGGGTCCGGTAGGGGATTCCATCGCCATCGACATCGCGATAGCGTCCGTAATTATCGATGGCGTCTAACTGTTCTTTGGTGAGGATTACTTTACCTCGGTCCATGTCTTGGTCTGGATATTCGAAGCCTTGACAAGGCCAGCGATTCATCCCTAAGTCAAGGTCGGAGAAACCGAAAACAGGGCTTTGGAATCGCTCCGCAGCATCGAAAATCTTCCAACCGTATTCGAAACATTCCTCGACGGTTCCGGGAATGAATACGATATGTTGGGTATCTCCATGACTGCCCTCATAAAGCAATGAAAGATCTCCTTGTTGGGTTCTTGTCGGTAATCCCGTCGAAGGTCCCACACGATTTACATCCCAAAATACTGCTGGGATTTCGGCAAAGTAAGCAAGGCCAATGAATTCTTGCATCAATGATATGCCGGGCCCGGAGGTTGCCGTCATTCCCCTTGCGCCGGCCCAACCGGCGCCGATGATCATTCCTGCGGCAGCCAATTCATCCTCTGCTTGGATAATTGCATATGTTGCTTTTCCGTCCTTTTGACGAAGTTTCGGTAACCATTCGATCATCGCCTCTGGAATGCCTGAAGATGGCGTGATTGGATACCAAGCAAGCATTTGAGCACCGCCGAAAATCGAGCCAAGTGCGGTAGCTTCGTTACCTTCGATGAAGAAACCACCCTCTAATCTTTCACGTGCTTGGGAGCGATACAGACTTGGTTCGAAATGCTCAGCAGCATATGAACGGCCGAGGCGAGCGGCTTCAGAATTGAGATCAATCGCTTTTGCTTTTCCATTGAATTGCTTTGAAATTGCTTCTTCGAGAACGGTTTGGTCCATTCCAATCAGTTCAGCAATAACCCCGACATAAACCACGTTTGCAATCATTCGTGCTAATTTTGGATTGAGGCCACGGGCGATTTTTGTCATTGGAACCGGATAAGAGATGACATCTTCTCTGTTCATCTCCATCTTTGAGTCGGTATTCCAAATTACGCTTGAGCCCGGTTCAAGTACTGCGAGATCTTCTTCCCAAGTTGCTGGGTTGAGCAGAACTTGGATGTGGGTTCTTTCACCTGGTGCCTGATAGCCTGCATCCGATAGTCGGATGATATACCAAGTCGGAAGGCCAGATATATTGGATGGAAATAGATTCTTTCCGCTGATTGGAATTCCCATGTCAAAAAATGTTTGAAGCAAAATGAGGTTCGCAGATTGCGACCCGGTCCCATTTGCTGTAGCGATGTTGATGGTGAAATCGTTGACGATTTTGTCCATTTTCTTAGTCTCCAATTCAGCCCCGCCCCCATAGGGGGCAGGGCTATTGCCCGTGTGCGATGGCCCACGCTCTTTGAATGTGTTGATTAGAACCTCAGGTAAGAGAGGACATTAGGGTAGGTCTCAAAAAAGGGAGGGGTGTGGCAAGGGCATGGCCGAGGATACTCCTTCAGCAGCATGGAAAGAAGCAGAGGCATTATTGGCCAAAGGAAAAAGTGCCGGAGTACTCGAGGTTCTGCGTGAAGTAGACCCTGGAGGTGAACACGGCACTACTCTACGATTAGCAGGTCAAGCGCTCCATATGCAAGCCTCGAAATCAGGCTCGAAAAGAGAGTTCAGAAAATCGGCAAAATTACTTTTAGATGCAGTCCAAAAGAACCCAAGGGATAAAGCCGCAAATTCCGCATATAATCAATTGCGAAATGAGATGCAAGAACGTAGTATTTCCGAGCGAGTAATCCCTCGAATGACCAATAATGGAACCCCAACTCCTGCCGGTATATTCGCACTTGTAGCCTCACTCCTGATCATCTTAGCAGGCTTGAACTCGATTCAAAACTCAGGTAGTTCTGGCTCTCTTGAAGGCGATGTTATCCTCGAGGTTTCATGGACCGATAGAGATGGTGTATCTCATGTTGGAAAGATTTGGTTGGAATTTTATGATGCAGACACTCCAATGCACGCGGAGTCGTTCCGTGCAAATGTAGATTCTGGCCGATATGATGGCACCCCATTCCATCGTATCTTCGATAATTTCATGATACAAGGTGGGGACTTCGTCAACAAGGCTGGAACCGGCGGCTATGCCGGAGCATATTTCGGCTATTGTAAATCTGGTAACTTCGAACAAACCGATGATTGTGAAGATGATCAGACCCAATGGGTAGTTCCGGCCGAATTTGGCCAAACCCATCAGGCTGGAGTCATAGCTGCTGCTCGCTCAAGTCACGAAAACTCACACGGCTCTCAATTCTACTTGGTCGACTCGACCGGAGCGACTACTTTAGATGGTTCGTATACCGCATTCGGAATCGCATATGATGGAGAGATAGACGGTAAATCAACTACTGGAATCGAGGTTATAAATGCGATATCTCAAGTTGAGTGTATCGATAACCTCGGTGCTTGTAGCGATGATGATGGGGCCAAATCGGTACATCCAGTAACCGTGGATAAGGCATACCTCGTGGGTCAAGGCGACCCATGGTGGCAATTTTGGTGAAATCGCCAATACCTTATATTGATAGGATAGCGCTCGTCCAGTCGCTCTATGAGCGACTCGGATCCCTTCGATGCAAAACGTGAATTCGCCCTTGGCGGCCATTATTTCGCTCTTGATTCATTGGATTTAGCCGGTCTCGACACAACCGATCTTCCATATTCGATTCGGGTTCTTCTAGAAGGTGCGTTGCGAAATTGCGATGGTTTCTTGATTACTGAACAAGATGTTAGAAATCTCGCCGGGTGGAAGGCTGAAGATGAACGAGGAGAAATTCCGTTCAGGCCGTCGAGAGTTATCCTTCAAGATTTCACTGGCGTCCCTGCAGTAGTTGATTTGGCAGCATTGCGTGACGCTATGGTCGAGATGGGCGGTGATCCCAAAAAAGTCAATCCACAAGTCCCGGTCGACCTTGTTATCGACCACTCGGTTCAAGTTGACCATTCAGGTTCAAATACCGATGCTTTAGCTCTAAATCTCGACATTGAATATCATCGAAATATGGAGCGTTATACCTTCTTGAAATGGGGCCAACAATCCTTGGAAAACTTCCGTGTAATCCCTCCTTCAAGAGGTATTGTTCATCAGGTAAATCTTGAGTGGATAGCCAGTATTGCTCGACAAGAGAATGGCATTTGGATGCCCGATACATTGGTTGGGACCGACTCTCATACCACGATGATAAACGGTCTTGGAGTGCTCGGTTGGGGAGTAGGTGGAATTGAGGCTGAAGCGGTGATGCTTGGTCAGCCGATTTACATGCTCGCACCAGATGTGGTCGGATTCAGGTTGACCGGATCATTAAAGCCGGGGGTAACCGCAACCGATATGACTTTGAGAATTGTGGAAATTTTGCGTTCACGAGGAGTGGTTGGAAAATTCGTTGAATTTTTCGGTGCAGGAATGGCAGAATTATCATTGCCAGACCGCGCAACCATTGCAAATATGGCTCCCGAATATGGGGCGACCTGCGGATTTTTCCCAGTTGACGAAAAAACCCTCGATTATATGCGATTGACCGGGCGGGAAGACTCTGATATAGCCGGGATTGAAGCCTATTGTAAGGCTCAAGGGCTATGGTTTGACATAAGTGCGGCTGAGAAATCTTATACCGCAACTTTAGAATTGGATCTTACGACGGTCGAGCCGGCTTTGGCTGGGCCAAAACGCCCTCAAGATCGGGTCGACCTCTCGCAGATGGCGAGCCATTTCTCAGACTCATTAACCAATGAAGTTGGTCACCAAGGACATGGATTATCCCAAGAAGATCTGGTTAATTCTGAAATTATCGATGGTGAGTACGACCTCAACCACGGTGATGTCGTCATCGCTGCAATCACCTCCTGTACCAATACTTCGAACCCAGGAGTTATGCTTGCAGCAGGTCTTTTGGCTCGTAATGCTAGAGCTCTTGGTTTGACCGTAAAACCGTGGGTCAAGACCTCCTTAGCGCCAGGTTCTAGAGTGGTTACCGAATATTATAAAGCAAATGGATTGGATGAGGATCTCAATGCACTTGGATTCAATAATGTCGGTTATGGCTGCACTACCTGTATCGGAAATTCAGGCCCTCTACCGGAAACTATCGAGGCTGCGATCGACGAGGCAGGATTGGTTGTGGGTTCTGTCATTTCAGGCAACCGGAATTTCGAAGGCCGAGTCCATCAAAAGGTCAAAGCCAGTTATTTGGCTAGCCCTCCTTTAGTTGTCGCATATGCACTTGCAGGCAGTCTAAATGTTGATTTGGCTACCGAGCCATTAGGCTTCGGACACGATGGAAAAGCTGTGATGTTGAGCGATGTTTGGCCAACCGATGAGCAACTTTCTAAGGCCATGTCCGTGATAACTCCTCAGATGTTCCGTGAACGATATTCTACCGTCATGCAAGAAGAGCGTTGGGATTCTATTACGAGCGAAGTATCACCTCTCTATCAATGGCAAGCGGATTCTACCTACATCCGGTTACCGACCTTCTTTCAAGGATTATCGGCTCAACCAGATCCGATTACCCCAATATCTCAAGCAAAGGTTTTGCTCAAATTGGCTGATTCGGTAACTACTGATCATATATCTCCTGCTGGTGCTTTCCCAGCCGATGGCCCGGCTGGAAACTGGTTGGTTGAAAACGGGGTTCAACAAGGTGATTTCAATTCTTTTGGAAGTCGACGAGGCAACCATGAAGTCATGATGCGTGGCACTTTTGCTAATGTCCGGATTAGAAACCAGATGGCACCGGGTACCGAGGGTGGGTTTGCATTAAACCATGCCACCGGCGAAATTTGTTCTGTTTACGATGCTGCAATGGCTTATGATGGCCCAATGGTCGTTCTTGCCGGCGCTCAATATGGTACTGGAAGTAGCCGTGATTGGGCTGCAAAAGGCACCTATCTCTTGGGAATAAAAGCGGTTTTTGCAACCTCTTTCGAGCGGATTCACCGCTCGAATTTGGTCGGAATGGGCGTCCTTCCTCTAACCTTTAAACCAGGCCAAGACGCATCTAGTTTAGGGCTCGATGGGTCGGAATCTTTTGATATCCCAATCGGCGATGATGTCCACGCCCTCCAAGAACTAATCATCACTGCAACCAAGCCCGATGGTTCGGCATCAACCTTCCTCGCAGATGTGCGTTTGGACACGCCTGTCGAGGTAGAATATTATAGAAACGGCGGGATATTACACACGGTTTTGCGCAAACTTGTAAATTCGATTTGACCGATGGATTGAAGGGCCAAGGAAGAGGGGACAGTTTGATGCAAGAATTGAGCGGAATGGTCAGATATCGTTTCCGTCACGATGACGACGATGTCGATGTCTTGCTTGAAGGCGAAGCCGAATGGGTCAAAGACATCGTCGCTGAATTAGGGCTAATAAAAGTTGGCTGGATGATGCCGATGGCGACCGATTCGACCAGCATGGGGCCTTCGGGTCTCGGCTCAAGCACTCCTCGTTCATCTGGAAAACCAACGGATATGGGTCCGACTCCAGACCCTGGTAGAATCCCGGTGATTCGACGTCCTATCGGTGAGTTGAACCTCCCCGCAAAGTTACTCGAGGTTGGGTTAGAACACCCAATCAAGCCAGAAGTCAACGACTTGAGAGATTTATTGGCAGATGTCGAAGAGCCGTATCCGGCTCAAGGGCCGATGGTAATCGACCCGATGGGTGAGGCTTGGCTGCGTGAATTGATGAGAATAGTTGTCAGGTCTTATGGCGTGACTGCGATCACGACCGAAACTATCGCATTAGCGGCTAGCGATTACCTTAGCGATCGTGAAGACTTAGAATTGGAATTATTCCTTGAAGCATTGTTCCGTAGGGGCTTATTGGTCAAAATTCACGGCGGCGATGCAACCGGCTGGGGTCCCTCTCCGGCTTGGCTGGAATCCTCATTATGAGTGTCATTTGGCTTCAGATGTAGTCCTTGTTAAAACGATGTACTGCACACTATTTACTTAGATTATCATGACACGGTTCCCCAAAGGGGTTAAAGTGGTACGAGGAGTCGGCGTAAATGAGTGATGATGATGTTCTGGAAGAATGATAATGGTAACGGCCGCGCAAGAGCCTTCTTGCTGGTCGCTTTGATGCTCCTCTCTACGACTGCTGCAAATTTGGCTACAGCCTCTACTTCGCGTTCCTATACAACCGATACCGACCCTGTCGATATTGCTCTTGGAGATTTTGATTGCGATGGCGATATGGACATTGCAACTGCGAATGATCGCAGTACCAAGATTTCGATCTTATGGAATGAGAATGGCCAATTCCAACGCCGTTCAGATATTTGGACCTCAGCAAATACCAACCAAGATGCAGATTTTGAAGATCACTCAAATACTATGCAAGTCGAAGTCGGTGAATTTACCGGTGATAGCGCTGACGACATCGTCATCTATGCTCGAAACCGACCCTTTGCACGTGATGCATCCGGTGCAATCATCATCGATACACCCGGAAACGTAACCATAATCGAAAATGATGGCTGTTCGCTTGATACATTCACGATTGGAGAAAGATTCGATGTGGTTTACATGTGGGACTTAGCGGTCGCAGATCTTGACCAAGACGGCAATGACGACATCGTCACTTTAGAATTGCTTGCCGATGTCAAAAACCAAAGGGTAATGACGTACATGGGCCCGATTACTTCAACCACAACAGGACATCAAACCCTATTGGGCGATTCGACTCAAAATGCATACCGTGACCTTGAACTGGGAGACTGGGGCGAGTCTTCAGAAACCGATCTCACAGGCGGAAGTTGTGATGATATCGATATGTGGCTAGTAAGAGCCGAAGGTGTTGATTATCTAACAGGTGCTGCTACCAACCCCGGTAAATCCGACAACGTTACAGTTGTCGAATTCTCTTGTATGAATCCGACTCAAGGATTCCCCACTTCTTTAACTTGGAATGCAAACGGGGGCCCCGGATTCAACGTCCATGCCCTTGGACCAGAATTTGGCGGCTTTGATATAGGTGATATGAATGATAACGGAATCATCGACGTAGTCGCAATTAATGATGGCAATACCGAAAATGTAACCTATGCAACGATAAACGAAGCAAGCCATACATATGCACAATCAAAGACTGTTTACTTTGGCCCATATATCGCGTGGGAAGTAACCGTGACCGAATTGAATGGCGACGGCGAGGTCGATTTCGTTCACGCTGCTAAATTCAAGCAATCGAACTCAACCTCATCTACGGGAGATACTACTAGCCAATATTATCTCGGCGTTGCAACTAGCGTCCAAGTAACGCTTTCCAATGGGAATGGTGGCCATATGAATCCACTCGAGTACTTTGGTGCAATGCGGCCTACTGCTGCAATAGTTGGACAGGTAATCGGCGGAGCAAATAGTGCTCCAGATATTATCGTAGGTCATGGCGCTTACGATTCCTTCACTTGGGATGACAACTTTGGCTGGGATGGTTCTTATGATCGAATCATTGTAATCGAAATGGATAATACCGACTTAGCGGTTTCTTCACTTGAAATTTCACCAACCGATGCCTATATTGGCGCACTTGGGGAAGGGACCAGGGATGTCAAAGTTACAGTAACCAACGCTGGAATGGATATTCTCAACGGTCAAGCAACATTAGATGTAGAGATTAAAGAAGTCGATGAAGCAGCATCTACAAACGTCACAGTTTATGCGATGGATTGGGATAATCCTGAGGATACCTCAGGCTGTGGAAGCGGTTGCACTTGGACCCAAGAGGCCTATTTCGGTTCTTCTCATTGGCATGAAGAGACCAACCATACCATAGGTCACACCAGTGGAAATAACGCTCCAGCTCAGAACGCAAATGCAAATAATCCGACCGACTTCATGTGGTCTGGAATCATGAAAGAAGATGCTAATGGGACTGTATGGTCAGGATATGAGGCTAATTGGGATGAAGGACTGGTCCTAAATGATATTGATCTGACCGGAGCAGACCGTGCATGGCTTGGAATTGAAATTTTCCGCCAGCTCGGATTTGCTGACCTATATACCCAAGATCAACAAGGTATTGTATTAGCCGAGGTTTGGGACGATATGGCAATGATCGAAGTATTCGATGAAGATGTGGGTTGGGTTACTATCAACTGCCCTACAACTGCTTATTTCGCCGGCCAATGTCCATCGGAATCAAGCCTTTGGGGCGGATATGATTACGATCGAGTTTCTAACATAAGAAATACAGGTTATGCAGAAAATATTTGGGAATATGGATTTGCAACCCCAGGAACTCAATATGGCTGGGACAATTTCACCGAAGATGGGGTCGACGCTCTCGGAGCATTTGATTTATCACAATTTACAGGTAAGACCGTCGATATTCGCTTTAGATTCAAATCTGGCTGGGAAGGGTCTGTGAGTGGAAATGAATCAACTTGGCAAGGCTTTGATGGATTCGCAATCGATAACATTACCATTTGGAAACAAAGCACTGCGTTCACCAGCAATGTTCAAAACCAACAATCCAATATCAACATGAATAACCTCGCACCAAATGAGGATTATGTGTCTTCGATTTCTGCAGATTTTGACAACGGAACAACTTACCGAATATCTGCAGTTCTAAATTACGGGGCAGATCAACAACCAGCAAACGATGATATTATCGCATATGTGACCGCATTCAATATATTTGACCCGTCGATTAAATCCATTGATAGTTTCAACCCTGGAGGTTTGTACCCTGTAGGATTATTCCCAATCGATGTCATCGTCGAACACTTAGGAAATACAAATGTATCCTTTGATGTTGAAGCATTGGTTTACAGTGCATTGCCAGCGAATATATTCTGTGGAGCATCTCTAGCAAACTGCACAGAGACCTTTGAAGGCGGATCAACAGGATTACGTTATGAGGATGATAATAATCCAAATGGCGGAATTATCGATGACTCCAATTGTCCTGAGGTCTTATTCGGTTCCAATTCATATTGGTACGGACATCCTTGTGATACTGCAAATAGCTTTGGCGATGTTTGGGAAAACGAAACCATGACACTTCCAAATATCGATTTAACCAACATGACCGGAGATTTCGTAGCATTAAATTTCGATTATTTCGCAGAAACTTGGTTTGAAATCAGGGCAAATGGCGATATTTACAATAATGCAGACAATGCAGCAATCACTGCAGATTGGAATAAGGATGGAACAGATTACTCTGGAGTGATCACAGGCGAATGGATCGATTATAACGAAGATGGGTTCTGTATAATCGATGAGAACAATAATGGCTTTATCGAAGAGAATGAGACCGACCTTGATTGGGGAGAAATAGACTATATCGGCGACTCGGGAAATATTAATGGTGGCGGTGGCAGTTATTCCACCTTCTTCAATAGCGACGGACTTGTTAAATCTCGAAGCATTGATTTGACTCACTTATATATATTGAACACAACCGATCCTGATGGAAATAATTGGGCTGGCGAATGTATTTCACTAGCAGGTTCAACCGTTGATATCAATTTCGAATTCCGTTCGAATGACGACGGCCATAATGGCCAGAGTGATGGGGTGCGAGGAATCGCTTTCGATAATTTATCTATCGAGGAATTCACTTTCACGTTAGATCATACATACAGTACCACAGTTATGGATTTAGATGCTGAAGAAAACCGTACCGTGACCGTTGATGATCATGATTTCGTTCCTGGAGTTTACAAAATTGAAGTCAGATCAATCTTCGATAATACCACTCAAGGGACTAACTGGGAAGGACATGATGAGATTTCGACCAATAATAATCTTGCCCGAGTGATTTTCTCGGTTCAGAGCGTATCCCTCGAGCTGGGTGCGCCCGACCAATTATCTTGTCTCGACGATGTAGTATTGGATTGTGTCTTACCTATTGACGGCGCATTGGCCCACGATTGGGCTATTGCTGCGACAAATGGTGTTCTTCAAGGAAACTATACATTCCATATGAGCGTGGTAGATTTGGCCGATGGGATTCAAGTTCATACAACTACAGCTGGTTCAAGCCAGATAATTAGCCCTCACCAAAGAGTCTCGATTTCCTTCCCGCCTTGGAATGATTGGCAATCTGGTCACGATTACAATATCAGCTATTATGCAACTCTCTCTGATGGCAGTATATCTGGAAATGTCCGATACTTCCACGCTGCGTTCGAAGATTCCATCGACGTTGCAATTCTATCTGGTGATACGACCAGAACCGCAACCATCAAGGAAGACTTGATATTATTAGGTATGACCTATACTCAATATGATATCAACGATTGGGATGACTATCTCGACCTTGGTTGGTTAACACATTACGATAAGGTTCTGATGCCTCTTCAAGATATCAATACCGCTAAGCCCTCCGATGCTGGTGGAAAGGGGTATTATGAAAAGATTGGATTGACCTCTAACCAGGATGCATTGAAAAACTTCATGTCTTCTGGTGGAACCTTACAAGTACACCTAGGCGATGCAACCGATTATTATGAGCATTCGTCCTCGACTGGGGAGAGTTTACTTCCTTTCGATATGGATATCCAACCTGATGATAACCTGACTTACAATGTAATGGATTTGGCAGACCCTTACCACCCGATTATGAATGATGTAGATGAACATGCATTCCAAGGATTCGATCAAGAAGGGGTAGTTACCGAAGCGGTAATCAATACCAAGAGTGTATCTGCAACCTCAGTCCCAAGAGCATGTAATGGTTATTCTGAAGAAGGGGGCTCATTCCAGCGAATCATCCAATCTAAAGCAGATGCTCGCGACACTATTCTCGGCATCTGTAGCTATGTTGATGGCGGAATGATCGTCACAACAATCGATGTAGCAGCAGTTTCAGAACGCGCCGATAGTACCACATTCCCTCTACTTGGGAATATGCTATCTTACCAGGTCAGTCCTTATCCACAAGGATTCGGCACCCTCGGCAATCAATTGGATTTGACAATAAATGGTGAAGTCCCGATCTTTGAT
>Ga0114997_10001969_pt1 | contig 16767 bp, 16 predicted proteins | sample ArcticOcean_MG_C_2_FD_87045 | JGI IMG/M metagenome (GOLD analysis project Ga0114997, IMG submission 87045) | Marine microbial communities from western Arctic Ocean - ArcticOcean_MG_CB4_136 | ecosystem: Environmental > Aquatic > Marine > Oceanic | place: Arctic Ocean: Canada Basin | collected...
CACAGATTTTCATGCAATTTCCAATAACTTTGTTTCAGTAACCCCTCTTCAGATTGATACAACTAGGCATTCTGAAGTAAAGCGAGTGAATGACTGGCTTCAAAAAATGGACTATTGATTCCATGTATCTCTCAGCCCGACTGTTTTGTTAAATACTAGTCCTTCAGACTCACTATCTCTACAAAAGTATCCCTCTCGCTCAAACTGGTATGCCGTTTCGACTTCTGCATTTGCTAAGCTTGGCTCAACAAATCCATTTTTTATCTCAAGGGAGTTGGGATTAATCGAGATTGATAAGTCATCAAATTTAGCAGGATTTGAATCTAAAAAAAGGCGGTCATAAATTCTAAATTCAGCGTTAATAGCTCTGCTTGATTCAACAAAATGAATTACGCCCTTGATCTTTCTTCCATCTGCTGGATTTTTCCCTAACGTATCAGGATCATAAGTGCAGTAGACGGTTTTAATATTTCCATCATTGTCACTATCAAAATGAGATGCTTTAACAACATAGGAGTTTCTAAGGCGGACCTCTTTATTGATTGCTAGTCGCTTATATTTATTGTTTGGCGCTACTTCTAAAAAGTCATCTTTATCAATATATATCTCACGACTAAAGAAAATCTCCCTAGTTCCCATCGCCTCATTTTGAGGATGGACTGGAGCCTTAAGGGGTTCAATCTTATCATTAGGATAGTTTTCAATTACTAATTTAATTGGGTTAATTACTGCCATTGAGCGTGGAGCAGAATTATTTAGATCATCTCTAATTGATGATTCTAAAATTGAAATATCAGAAATGCTATTTACTTTTGACACTCCAATTCGTTCACAAAACTCTCTTATAGAATCTGGCGTATATCCCCTTCTGCGAAGTCCTGAGATAGTTGGCATTCTAGGATCATTCCAGCCAGAGACATGATTTTTATCCACTAGGATTTTTAATTTCCTTTTCGATGTTGTTGCGTATTCTAGATTTAATCGAGAAAATTCATATTGATGAGGCCTATTGGGTAAATTAAAATCATCTAAATTTTCCAAAATCCAATCATAAATCCTTCGATTATCTTGAAATTCTAGTGTGCATAAAGAGTGAGTAACTCCTTCAACAGCATCCCCAAGGCAATGCGCAAAATCATACATTGGATAAATACACCAGGCATCATTTGTTTGATGGTGTGTCTCAAATCGAATACGATATAGAGTGGGATCGCGCATACACATAAAACTCGAGGACATGTCAATTTTGGCTCTTAATACGCATTCACCTTCTTTAAATCCACCTGCCTTCATTTTTCTAAAGAGAGTTAAATTTGCTTCAATACTTGTGTCACGATAGGGACTATTTTTCCCAGGTTCTTTAAGATTACCTCGGTGCTCACGGGTTTCATGACTACTTAAAAAGCATACATAAGACAAGCCTTTAGAAATTAACTCTTCAGCATATTGATAAAATATATCAAAGTAACTAGAGCTAAATTTAACTTCACCATCCCAATTAAACCCCAACCATTCAATATCTTTTTTAATAGAATTCACATATTCAATATCCTCTTTAGCAGGATTAGTATCATCAAATCTTAAATTACAAAAGCCTTTATAGTCTCTAGCAGTTCCAAAATTTAGGCAGATAGATTTTGCATGTCCAATATGAAGGTATCCATTAGGTTCTGGTGGAAAACGAGTTATAACGCTATTATGCTTTCCGCTAGAAAGATCTTTATTAATAATATTACGTATGAAATTTGCAGGTTTTTCTTGTGTGTTTTGAGAATTCATTTGAATCAATTCTTAGAATGATTTTAGCTTTGTAAATTATATCATTAAAAGTATAATTTAATATGTGGCGCTTAGAAAGTGGATGACGTTGTAAAATCGTTTTTATGAAGATAGCTATAGTTAAACTCTCAGCGTTAGGCGATATTGTTCATGCAATGGTCGTTTTGCAGTTTATAAAGAAACATAATCAAGCAATTGAAATTGATTGGATCGTAGATGAAAGTTATAAAGAATTGTTAGAGCTCAATCTAGATGTGCATGAAATTCATTTAATTAGCCTCAAGAAAGCCAAAAAGAATAAATCACTTGGCTTGTTAATCAGTGATTTTAAAAGGATTCGAAAACTTGGCCCTTATGATTTAGTAATAGATATGCAAGGATTGATAAAATCTGCAATAGTCTCAAAAGTTATCTCTTCTAAGGCAACTTTGGGTTTTAATAGGACTTCTGCAAGGGAAGGGTATGCATCATTTTTTTACAACAAAACTTTTGATATAGGTTATGAAGAAAATGTTGTAAAACGTAACTTTGAGCTTATAAAGTTTGCTTTAGAACTTCCTTCTAACATAAAAGATCTTGAAAGTAAGATGCCATTTATATTTTCCAGTCAAAAATATAAAAATTTAAATTTGTCAAACTCAAAAAAAAATATTGTAATGATACCTGGAGCATCTCATGCTTCAAAACTGTATCCAGTTAAAAAAATAGCAAATTTAACAAAATTATTAGATGCTAACTTCATTATTATTTGGGGTAATCAAGTTGAAAAGATTTTAGCTGATGAGGTAAAAGCTTTATCACCCAAGGTAAATGTGTCTGATAAGTTGTCCTTAGATGCATTAATATCTTTAATGAGCGAAGTTGATCTAGTTATTGGGGCGGATACTGGCCCAACTCATTTTGCATGGGCATTAAACATTCCATCAATTACTCTATTTGGTGGAACGCCTGGGTATAGAAATATGTTGGCCTCTGAAGCAAATCAATTTATTGAGTCAACATCAAAGGTAAATCCATTTAAGATAAATAAACAAGATTATTCAATTCAAGATATAAAGGTCGAAAAGATTTTGGAAGTTGCAAATATCATATTAGCAGAATAATTATTATTTTAAAATTACTTGATTAATGTGTTTAATTGAGTCAACAATGTGTTTAGCATTTGAACTAGACGCATCGACTTTATAACTGTTCCTTACTAAAATTGTATTTTTTATGCCCGCACTATTTGCTGCTCCAATGTCTGTTTCTTTATCCCCCACAACCCAAGAGTTTTTCATATCAATTTCATATTTTTCTTTTGCTTCTATCAACATGCCTGGCTTTGGTTTTCTACAATTACAGAGTGATTTAGGGCCATGTGGGCAATAAAAGATATCAAGAATATTTATTTTATTTTTTTTAAATTGGCTAAGCATCCATTTAGTTAATTTTTGGTACTGTTCTTCAGAATAATAGCCTCTAAAAATCCCAGACTGATTAGTAAAAATAATTATTTTATAATCTAAATCTTGAAAGTGTCGGCAAGCTTCAAAAATACCTTCAATAAATTCAAATTTTTCAATCTGATAAAGATAATTCAGTTCTTTGTTGACGACTCCATCACGATCTAGAAAAATTGATTTTATTAACATAAATTAAGATGAGTATAATCAGTCTGTATTTTAAAATAGATATGTATAGGAGTTTAATGTTTAAACAGTTTTCTCTAAAAACAACATATCAATACTTATTAATTGCCCTTGCATTCTTAATGCCAATTACAGTTGCTGGGGCTAATCTAATTGTAGTCTCCATTTGCTTGTTGTGGATTTTTTCAGGTAATTATAAATTTAAATATAATCAAATTATAAGTAGTAAATTGATGCTAGCATCAATTGCCTTTTTTTTCCTTCATGTTATTGGGTTGATATGGACAGAGGACTTGACCTGGGGATTACACATTGTTCATAAAATGTGGTACTTTTTGTTGCTGCTTCCAGTCCTTCACTCAGTAGTAAGTAGAAAAGATCTTAAGTATTATATTTATTCTTTTTTATTGGCTATTGCGCTAACAGAAGTAATATCTTATGCAGTATGGTTAGAGGTTATTCCACCTTTTAAAAATGCAACTGCAGCTAATCCAACTCCATTTATGAGTCATATTTCTTATAATCCAATATTAGCATTTGCTATATATCTTGTGCTTCATGAAATTTTCTTTAATTACAAATTAAAGAAAGCAGAAGTATTTTTTTACAGTTTTTTTTCAGTCAGCATGTCAATTAATATGTTTATCACTGGCGGACGTGCAGGGCAAGTAATGTTTTTTGCTGTTTTGAGTATCTTAATCTTTCAATATTTTAACTCTCAAAAATTTAAAGCAGTAGTAATAATTTTAATAGTTTCTAGCACTATATTTTTTACCGCATATCAATCAAGCAATATGTTTCTTACAAGGGTTAATAATGTTATAACTGACATTCAGAATTATGAAGTTAATAAAAATACTTCTATAGGCCTAAGAGTGTCATTTGCAATTAATTCGTGGGAGGTGATTAGTAGTAATCCAATAATTGGAGTTGGTACTGGAGATTTTCCAAGTGAGTATCAAAAAGTAAATATGAAAAATACCCCTGAGTTACCAAATGCTACTAACCCGCATAATATGTATGTCTTAGTTTTAATGCAGCTAGGAATTGTTGGTTTGATTAGTTTTCTATTGATTTTTTATTACCAAATTAAATTATCTTTTGCATCTAAAAATTTGCTGATAAAGAATACTGGTATCGCATTACCAGTATTATTTTTACTGATAATGTTAAGCGACTCATATCTCTTAGGCCATTATACGAGCCTAGTTTATATATTTTTTAGTTCATTTTTATATAAAGATTTTGAAAAATCCTAAAAAAATACTAATAATAATCCAGAGATCAAATGGTGATGTTTTTTTGAGTGCCTCTACAATAAAAAGATTATATGAATTCTATGACTCTCCAAAAATTGATTTACTTGTTAATGATGATACTTTTGCTGTTGCAAAGCTTATCCCATTTATAAGGAAAATCCACACTTTTTCTTATAAAGAAAAAAAGAAAAACAGATGGAAACAAGAAAAAAATATTTTTTTTAGCATTTTTAGAAAATATGACTTAAGTATTTGTCTTACAGCAAGTGATAGAAGTGTTTTATATGCCATATTTTCAGGAAGAAAATCAATTAGCGCTGTAGAGATAGTCAATAAAAAATCTTGGTGGAAAAAATATTTTTTAAGTAACTATTATTTTTTTGATCAATCTAGACACATTTTATTAAATAACCTAGAGCCTTTAAATTTATTAAAAATCAACCATGAAAATAAACAATATGATATTGGATTTTCTGATGAAGCGTATAAAAGTATTCAAAAAAAACTTGAGGCAATTAATGTATCAAGTTTTTTTATATTTCACCCATCCTCTCAATACGAATATAAAGTTTATCCTAAAAATCTAAGAAATGATCTACTAGATAAATTGAATAAGTTAGGGGTGCCGATAATAATTACTGGAGGAATTAATCCTCTAGATTCTAAAATAAAAATACAATTACCTTTTTTAAAAAATGTTTATGACTTTATTGGCATGACTTCTTTAGAGGAGTATATTGCACTTAGCTCAATATCTCTTGGATACATTGGGATGGATACGCTTAATATGCATATTGCTGCATCTCAAAATAAGCGTATTTTTGCAATATTTGGCCCAACAAACATTGGAATGTGGTCTCCTTGGTCAAATCAATTGATGTCATCTGCAACAAAAGATCAGCCAGTTCAAACATACGGTAATGTCACCATTTTTCAGGCAGATTTGTCTTGTGTTGCTTGTGGTAAGTCTGGATGTAATAATAATCATGGAAATAGTGATTGTCTTGACAAAATAAATCCAATAACGGTTTTTAATACAATTGAGAACTGGCATCTTGACTTAAAAGATGATTCTAGAAGTGCTATTACTTCTCAAAGCGAAATGACTTCATATAAGAAAATTCTTTTATATATAGTGTATGGAGAAGACCAGACATATTATGATGGAGCAGTATTTAGTATTATGTCTTTTATGTATTGGCTTAAATATAAAAATCAAGTTCAGGTAGTTATTTTGACTGAAAAGCCTGAAAAATTTTCAGAATATCCATTTAAAACATTGTTAATGAGTGAAAATCAAAAAAATGATTGGTCTCTAAATGGAGATTATCACTTTCGTATTAAGAACCGTGGAATGGCGTATGCCATGGATAAATTAAATCTGCTAGAGGAAGATAAAATTTTATACTTTGATACTGATACGTATTTTCACAAATCACCCTTACCACTTTTTGATTTAATACATTCAAAGCAGGCTATTTTTTATCTTAATGAAGGTTTGATTTATGAAAGAAAAAGATTTAATGTTTATGTCAAAAATCTTAAAGGGAAAAAAATTAAAGTTGATGGATTAATATATGAATTATCAAAAGACTCAGCTTTATGGAGGTCTTTAATGATAGGTATTATGCCAAACATGAGAAATAATTTGGATTGGGCCGATAAGTTAATGCTGAAATTTTATGACATAGTTCCATCTCATACTATTGAGCCTTTTGCCCTATCTGAAAGCTTGCTTAGAAACTTTAATATTATTGAAGGAAAAAATTTTGTTAGCTTATATTCTACCTCTAGTAAGAAAAAACATGCTAAAGACATCATATCAAATTTCTTAAAAAATAATTACTCTCTTGCTTTTGAAGAGCAGGTTAAATTAACTCAAAGTATCAAACTTAAAAGGCCAGCTTGGGTCGTTATTAAGCAACGTTTGCAAAGACTAATTGGAAGAAGTGAATGACTAATTCTAGAATACCAATTTTGATGTATCACAGTATTGAGGCAATGCCAAAATCTACTGTCATGAGAAGTCTGCATGTTCCACCCAAAAGATTCTATATTCAGATGTTGATTTTAAAGAAATTAGGATATCAAGCTCTAAGTATTAGAAAACTTCAGCCATATTTAGATGGGATTAAAAAGGAAAAGTTGTTGGCATTACATTTGATGATGGATATAAGAATAACTTATTGAATGCGGGGCCAATTCTCAAGAAATTTAATTTTAGTGCGACATGCTATATAGTGAGTAAAAAAATTGGAAGAACAAATGAGTGGGATCTTGCTGATAAAGTTACTCAAAGCAAATTGATGTCTAATTCAGAAATAAAACAATGGGTTGACTTGGGAATGGATATAGGCGTAAATACCCAAGCTCATGCTAATCTCAATGAAGTTAATTTTGCAATTGCAAAAAAAGAGGTAAATAATTGCAAAACTGATCTAGAGCAAATTTTTAATTTAACTATATGTGATTTTTGTTATCCATTTGGCCAATACAATGAAGCTATAGTGAAGTTGATTAAAGGTGCTGGGTACACTTCAGCTACAATAATGAATCGAGGGAGAGTGAACAACTATTCTAATAATCTTAAGTTACCAAGGATTCCAATAACTCACCACACTCTGCCACACCTTTTCTTGCTAAAGTTGCTAACAAATTATGAAGATAAAAGATAGTTGAATGAAAAATTATAAATTAACTAAATCCTTTTATATTTGTCTTCAAGACGGACAATATCATCTTCCCCTAAATAATCACCAGTTTGAATTTCAATAATCTCTAGAGAGTTTTTTCCTTTGTTCTCAAGCCTATGAATCTCACCTTTTGAAATATATGTTGATTGATTCTGCATTAATTTAAAAACTTCATTACCACGTGTGATTATTGCCTCTCCCTTAACAATAACCCAATGTTCAGCACGTTTCTCATGTTTTTGTAATGATAGTTTAGCTCCTGGATTAACTGATATACGCTTAACTTGAAAACCAAGCCCTATGTCTATTAGATCATAGTAACCCCAAGGCCTATATACTTTTCTATGGTTATCAGATTCATTTCTATTTTCTTGGGTTAATTTCTGAACAATGTTTTTTATTTCTTGAGATTTTTTTTTACTAGAGACAAGCAAAGCATCTTGGGTATCTATAATAACCATATCTGATAAATCATTTACAACGATAAGGTTATTGGAACTGTATATGTATGAGTTTCGAACGTTATTTAGACTTACATCACCCTCACAAACATTATTATTTGTGTCTTTTGTTTTTGACTCCCACAAAGCCTCCCATGAGCCAATGTCACTCCATCCACCATTAAATGGAACAACAACGCCTTTATCAGTTTTTTCCATCACAGCGTAATCAATTGACTTAGAGGGGCATTTGTTAAATTCTTTACTATTAATACGAATAAAGTCATCATCAATAGATTTTTCATCATAAGAACTTTTGCAAAATTTGTAAATTTTGGGCTCATATTTTTTTAGCTCATTAAGATATATTGATGCTTTAAATAAAAATATGCCACTATTCCAAAAAAAATTACCAGATTTAATATATTTTGTTGCAGTTTTGAGGTTGGGTTTTTCAGTAAATGAGATGATATTTAAATATTTATTGTTCTCAAAATTATTAATCTCAATATATCCATATCCAACTTCAGGCTTCTCAGGTTTAACTCCTAAGACTACCATTTTTCCATTATGGGCAATTTCAAGGGCAGTATTAATTGACTTGTGGAATTGCTCATTATCTTTTATTACATGGTCTGCTGATAACACCATGAGAACTGGATCTTTCTCTATTTGCAATGACTTAAAAGCTGCTAAAGCTATTGCTGGAGCAGTATTTCTCCCTACTGGCTCTAAGATGATGCCATTATTTTTAGAATTAATTTGACGAAGTTGCTCTGCAACAATGAAACGATGCTCTTCATTACATATGATTAAAGGTTTTGAGGACTCTTTAGGCAGTCGAATTATAGTGTCTTGAAATAGCGTTGATTCATTAACTAAATCTATAAATTGTTTAGGAAAAAGTTTCCTTGAAATTGGCCAAAGTCTTGTCCCACTTCCACCCGATAGAATTACTGGTAAGATCATTTAATTTTATTATGAATTGGTTTTGAGCTAGGAGGATTCCAATTTTTTTGAGCTTCTGTTAGCTTAACATATCGATAAAAAGTACCTTCAAAATTACTAAATGCAATAATAAAACCAGGTCCACCATCCAAAAAACCAAGTTTTAAAAAATAATGCTTAATAAAAGACCACCACCCATGAAAAAAAGCTTTAGATATACTTCCAGAAACTCCTCTTTTCTCTAGTTTTTGAACTCCAAGTGAGGAGTAGCGATTAGCCTTATGAAGAAGTTGTTCCATATCTTTGAAGGGTAGTTGCCAAATTGCATTTCTTAAAACTCCAATTTTTTTTTTGCTATGAACTATAAAGCCTTCATGAACAGGATCAAGGTCGTAAGTCATTTTTCCATTTCGAAATAACTGAGGCTGTCTAAAATTCGGATACCAACCCGAATATTTGATCCACTTTCCCATAAAAAAATTTTTCTTTGGGACACGGTATAAATCAAAGTCATCATTATCTATAATAGAAAGAATTTCATCACGAACTTTTTCTGTACATCGCTCATCAGAGTCAAGACTAAAAATCCAATCACCATTGCAGTGGGTAATCGCTTGATTTCTTAGGTTTCCAAATCCATCAAAGGGTATTTGAACTAACTTAACATTCATCGATTTAACAATTTCAGTTGTTCCATCTGTACTAAATGAGTCGGCAACAATTATTTCATCAGCCCACAGAACACTATTTACGCAATCACGTATTTTATCAACTTCATTGAATGTGATTATGTAAGCTGAAATTTTCATAAATTAAGCATAATTGAACAATAATAGAACAAGATTATTCTCGCCGTATAACTAAATCAGAATACTAAATGGCTTATAATTTAGTTGTATTATATCTAATAACCTATTGGCTAATGAAAATTACACTAATCATAACTACCTATAATTGGCCACAGGCATTATTAGTAGCTCTAGAAAGTATTAATGAGCAGACTTTAGCCCCAGACGAGGTGATTATTGCTGATGATGGTAGCACTTTGGAAACAAAAAAAATAATTAAAGATTTTAAAAAAAATTCTGATTTAAATATAATTCATATTTGGCAAGAAGATAAAGGATTTAGAGCGGCTAGATCGAGAAACAATGCGTTATATAACTCTAGTGGAGATTATATTATACTTATAGATGGGGATATGATCCTTCATAAAAATTTTATTCATGACCATGTATTAAGTTCAGAGCATGGCTATTTTGTTCAGGGCTCTAGGGTTTTAATTAATGAAATTAAATCAAAAAAAATATTTTTTGAAAATAAATTTAATTTAAGTTTCTTTTCTTCAGGACTAAAGAATAGAAAAAACTCTATTCGATCGAAATTTTTAAGTTCTTTATTTTCAAATAAAAAGAACCATTTACGTGGAATTAAGTCTTGCAATTTAGCTTTTTTTAGAAAAGACTGTATGAATATAAATGGTTTTAATAATGAATTCGAGGGCTGGGGAAGCGAGGATAGTGAGTTTATAGCTAGATTAATTAATAGTGGTATAAAAAGAAAAAATTTAAGATTTAATGCAATTCAGTTCCACTTATGGCACAATGAAAAAAGTAGAAAAATGCTGGATAAAAATAACTTAATTCTTAAAAATACAATTCAAAATTCTATCGTTAGATGCAAAAACGGTATTAGCAGTGTGAATGATTATGAAAATTAGTGGATTTACTTTTATTAAAAATGGACAGATACTGGGCTATCCATTCATAGAGTCTATTCAATCCATTTTACCAATAGTTGATGAGTTTATTATTAATGTTGGAGAGAGTGAGGACCATACATTGGAAATGATTAACTCTATTAAAAATAAAAAAATTCGTATTATTGAGTCAAAGTGGAATGACAATATGCGAGATAGAGGATATGTGTATGGTCAGCAAAAGATGATTTCCCAATTTAATTGTACTGGTGATTGGGCATTTTATATTGAAGGTGATGAAGTTTATCATGAGGATGATTTATTTAAAATAAAACAATCAATGCAGAGGTACTTAAATGACGAAAATGTTGAGGCACTTATTTTTGATTTTTACCACTTTTATGGAAATAGTAGCAGCATACTTAATTCTCCAGGCTGGTATCGATCTGAAGCAAGAATCATAAAAAATTCAGTAAGGTCTTATGCGCCAGATGGGCTTTTTTGGCTTGTTTTAGATTCTAATAAAAAAGGAAGATACCCCAAATCAAAACATACTGGAGCTTATTGCTATCACTATGGATGGGTAAGGTCTGAAGATCAAATGAATCTTAAGAGTAGTAAAGTTCAAAAATATTGGGGAGGTGCACCTACTACCGTAGACTATAGTCAAATAGATCAGTTAATTATTAAAGAGTTTCAAGGAGGCCACCCAGAGATTATGAATAATTGGCTCTTAAAAAGTGACGAGGTATACCAGGCAGACCCAACTTATAAGCTTAGTTCTAAGCAAAAAAAACATCGCATGATGATTAAAGTAGAAAAACTTTTTGGCATAGATTTGAGCAAAAAACACTTTAAGTTGGTTTGATGAAAATCCTTATTGAACTTCCTACTTGGATGGGTGATACAGTTATGGCAACCCCAGCAATTGAATCACTTTTAGATCATATTAATGATGTTGAAATTTCTTTGATTGGGACAGTTAACTCAATTGAGCTTTTTAAATATCATCCAAAAATAATTAAAACTTATGTGTTAAATAGAAAATTAATTTATTACGTAAAAGATTTAACTAAATTAGAAGAATATGATGTTTATTTTACTTTTAGATCTTCCATCCGTGCAACATTAACTAAGTTTTTTATTCAGTCTAAAGCTAAATATCAATTTAACAAAAAAAATTATTTAGCCTTTCATCAAGTAGAAAAATATAATAATTTTGTTGCAGATGTTTTTAAAATTCAAGGACAAGCAAAAAAATTAGTGATACATAAAAGTAAAGCTAAAAAATACAGTAGAAATAAATTACTAGGAATTAATCCAGGCTCGTCTTATGGAAGTGCAAAACGATGGTATCCAGAACAATTTGCTCAAGTAGCTTCAAGTTTAGCTAGCGAGTATGACATTGTTATTTTTGGAGGTCTAAATGAGATGGATATAGCCCATGATATTGAAAACTATTTGATTGAATATGGAACTTTGAATTATCAAAATTTATCAGCTAAAACCAATATTGATGAGTTAGTAAATCAAATTGCAGGTCTTGATTTATTTATTACAGGAGATAGTGGCCCCATGCATCTTGCAGCAGCATTTGAAATTCCAACTATTGCAATTTTTGGGCCCACAAGACACGATGAAACATCTCAATGGATGAATGAAAAAAGCTTAATAGTCAAAAAGAACTTAGAGTGTCAGCCATGTATGAAACGATCATGTCCGTTAAATCACCATAATTGCATGAAGGAAATAAAAGCTTATGATGTATTAAAAGCGGTTAAAAATCTTAATTATTAGCTGCATTCTTGATCAATGAGCTGGCAAATTATATGACCAATAAGAATATGCATTTCTTGAATTCTGGCAGTATCATTAGAAGCAATAGCAATATTAATGTCACAATTTTTTTTCATTTCGTCATCGTAATTACCAGTTAATCCAATTGTTTTACAATTTAATTTAGATGCTATTTTTAGAGCATTTGTAACATTTTTGCTTTTTCCACTGGTGCTTATCCCAATTGCTATATCGCCATTTTTTGCTAGCCCCTCAATTTGTCTTGCAAAAACATGCTCATAGCCAAAGTCATTGCTAATTGAAGTTATGATTGATGTGTCAGTATTTAGGGCTAATGCAGATAAACTTTTGCGATCAATTTTATATCTTCCAACAAGTTCTGCAGCTATATGTTGTGCATCTGATGCGCTACCTCCATTACCAAATAATAAAATTTTCCCTCCATTATTAATACAATCTATACATAATTGAGCACATTGGAGAATTAATTTGTTTAGATCATGTAGAGAATTTACTAAGTCTATATGTGCATTAATTTCATGTTTAATAGTATTTTTCATGTCTTTCTAATCCTTTGAATGGTCTCTGATGTGCTTTTTCCCGAAATAAAGTCGACTAATTTTAATTCAGTCACAATATCTTCACCAGCCACTTTTTTGTCTTTATAGTCCCCACCCTTTACTAGTATATCTGGCTTAATTAACTTAATTAACTCATAGGGCGTGTCATCCTCAAAAATAACTAAATAATCAACAACTTCTAATGAGGCAAGAATATAAGCACGATCAATTTGGTTATTAATTGGACGGTTCTTGCCTTTGAGTTTTTTGACTGAATTATCTGAGTTAAGGCCTAATATTAGAACGTCACCAAAGCTTTTTGCTTTTTCAAGATATTTTATATGTCCAATATGAAGAATATCAAAACACCCATTAGTAAATATGATTTTTTTATTTTTTATTTTTAACTCATTAATAATTAAAGATATCTCATTCCAAGTTTTAATATGGCTATAACTATTAGATTTGTTAATACTCGACTCATATTCAATTATTTCATTTAATGTTGCAGTTGCAGAACCTATTTTCCCAACAACAACCCCTGAAGCTAAGTTTGCAAATTCAACTGACTCATCAATATTTTTATTGCAAGATAGTGCAAAACCTAATGAGGCAAGGATTGTGTCACCAGCCCCAGTTACGTCAAAAACTTCTTTCGCAACAGTGGGGTGAACTCTTAATTCATTATCAAAAATAGCAACACCTTCTTCACTTAAAGTAACAATTGAAACTTCTAAATTACACTGAACTTTAAGATCTTTAATTGCTTTATTAAGGCTAGAATAATCATTAATTTCTATATTTGTTGCTTCACTAGCCTCTCTTTTGTTGGGGGTGAGAAGATAAGCACCTTTATATTTTGAGTAATTTTGACCTTTAGGGTCAATTAGTACTCTTTTATTGTTTTTATTTGCAATATTAATTAAAGATTTTGTTAAGTCATCAGTTAGTATTCCTTTTCCATAATCAGATATAAGAATAATGTCATATAACTGAACTATAGATTTAAAAGATTTAATAATAGATTTTTTGGATTTAGTATTTATTTCATCGATGCTTTCTTTATCATATCGAACTACTTGTTGACTTGAGGCAATTATTCTAGTTTTTTTGCTAGCAACTCTATCTTTTTGGGTAATTAAATTTTGAGTGCTAACATTTATCTTTGTTAGTAATTCTTTTAGTTCTGCTGAGGTCTTACATTCTCCAATTACACTAATTACATCAACATTAGCTCCTAATGCCTTAAGGTTATTTGTTACGTTTCCAGCACCACCTAAAAATAAACTCTCAGAGTTAACATTAACAATTTGCACTGGAGCTTCTGCAGATATTCTTTCACATGATCCCCAGAGGTAATGATCAATCATTAAGTCACCAATAACTAAAATATTAGGCCTCTTATTTTGAAAATCAATCATGAGGTATTCTTTCCATGGGTTCTCAATATTTCTGGAATATAGGCTTTAATCCCTTTTTCTAATGTAAATTTAGGATGAAAACCAATATTTTTTATCGTACTTGAAATGTCAGCTTGAGTGTGTATTTGATAGTCTTCATAGGGGTTAGGAAAATAATTAGTACCTAAATCAGAAGTAAGCTCTTCTTGAAGAATGTTGACAATTTCTTGAAAGTTTCTAGAAACACCAGTCCCCACATTGTAAGTCCCATTATGAGAAGAGTCACATGCTTTAATATTTGCTTGGATTGCATCATCAATATAAATAAAGTCTCTATAAATTTGATTAGAATTTTCAAATAATCTTGGAGGTTTGCCATTTAAAATTTGGTGACCCAACTGAATTATCATTGATGATGTTGTAGATTTGTAGAATTCTCCTGGCCCATAAACATTAAAATACCTTAAGCCAATAATGCGCATTTCAGAGTTTTCTAAGGAATAACGATCAGCAATTTTATCCATCATAAATTTACTATATCCATAAGGATTTTCAGGGTTTTCATTGCCAACTCTCTGAGGTGAAGGGAGGCTGCCATATGTTGCAGCAGAGCTGGCATATATTAATGTTGCATTGTCTTTATTTGCTTTATTCAGAATATCGTAGAAGGAGTTAACATTTGTTTTCATAATAACTTCTTGATCATAAACTCGAGTATCAGAAATAGCTGCCTGGTGAAAAATAAAGTCAAACGTATAACGATTCAGTAACTCTATTTCAGATTTATTATTTAAATTGCCACAAATTACATCACCTACAAATCCAATTAAGTTTTGGTAATGACCAAAACTTTGTAAATTACCGTTAGAAAGCGTCTTATCATTTCTGAAGCAATCAAATACTACTATGTGTGAATCCGGATAATTATTCTGAAAGTAAAATGCAAGATTACTTCCAATAAAGCCAGCACCGCCGGTTATTAGTATTGTCTTATTATTAAAGTTAATTTCGCTGAAGGGCATTTTGAATATTTTGATGGTTTACAACATATTTTGTATTAATTTTAATACAAATTTTGCCTAATAAGGGATTGTAATTCTAAATGAACTAATAAAGCAATTTTTTTAGCAAATTCACTTAATTAGTAAAATTTAATTTTTTACAAGTTATTTACTTCTATTCATTTATATATTCGTTATGACTGGTAATTTATTTTTTCAATTTTTTCATGAGTTATTTAGATTGAAATTGTTTAAAGCTGGTATATTCTCTTTCATCTCTTTGCTACTTAACATTATGAACATACATTTTTTTTTAACTGATATAGCTAAGTTACTTAATTATGAATGATATTTATTTAGTTACTGGCGTGGCTGGATTTATAGGCTCTCATATTGCAGAAGAGCTTCTTAAGGATATTAATAATACTGTAATTGGTATTGATAATTTTTATAGTGGTCATCATAAAAATCTAAACGCTGTAGATTCAAAAAATTTAGTTTTTTATGAGGGCGATATTACGGATGATAAAGTATTAAATGAAATATTTAGTACTTATAACGTTAAGTTCATCTTTCATGAGGCTGCAATAGCTTCTGTTCAGAAATCAATCAATGATCCTTTGTTATCAAATCAAGTTAATTTAAGGGGCACCCTCAAGTTACTTAACTTTGCCGCATTGCATAATGTTGAAAGACTAGTTTTTGCTAGTAGTGCAGCCGTTTATGGAGATGAACCATCATTACCAAAGACTGAAAAATCTTTAACCCGTCCAATAAGTCCTTATGGCTATGAGAAGTTAATGAGCGAACAATATATGAATTTATATTTTAAAATGTATGGTATCGAAACTATATGTCTAAGGTACTTCAATGTTTATGGACCCAGACAAGATCCATCTAGTGAATATAGTGGGGTAATAAGTATTTTTGAAGAAAAATTTTCTACAAATAAATGCCCAGTAATTTATGGTGATGGAGAAAATTTTAGAGACTTTATTCATGTCAAGGATATTGTAAGTGTCAATTTATCTGCAATGCATGGGAAATTCAATCCTAAGAATATGATTATTTGTTGTGGTACTGGTATCAAAAATAGCATAAATGAGATATTTAATGTTTTTTGTGAAAAGTATAATAAGAATTGGTCACCGATTTATTCTGACGCAAGACAGGGAGATATTGTTGGCTCTATATCTGATAATAGTAATATGATGGATCTAAACCAAAACAGAGTACTAATTAATTTTAATAAAGGTGTAAAAAACTTGTGATATAAAATTCTGTCAAGGTTTATTAGCGAAATTCCGATTATTAATAGAGGTAGTTTTTGAATTTAAAAAATATAAAAAAATATACGAAGCCAGTTGATCAAGGGGATTATTACTTTTCTTTAAAAGATTTCTTTAGCGCTTTTAAAAAAAGAAAAATTATTATCATTTTAGTTTTTATTATTGGGTACTTTTATCATGGAATAGGTCTTTTCACTGCGCCTAAAATCTTTAAATTAAATCAAACAGTTCATTTTAATTCACATAGTTTAATGGATCAACTTTCTATCTA
>Ga0114997_10001970_pt1 | contig 16765 bp, 21 predicted proteins | sample ArcticOcean_MG_C_2_FD_87045 | JGI IMG/M metagenome (GOLD analysis project Ga0114997, IMG submission 87045) | Marine microbial communities from western Arctic Ocean - ArcticOcean_MG_CB4_136 | ecosystem: Environmental > Aquatic > Marine > Oceanic | place: Arctic Ocean: Canada Basin | collected...
GTAACTGCCAGACTTACATCGTTAGAGACATCAAGAGAGTTATTCCAAGCAGACTTACTTAAAAAATCAGAACAGAAACCAACTGACCAAGAACAGTTTATGTTGATAGAAGATATATATAAAACTGTAGAGAAGTTAGAAAAAACACAAGAACAGAATATGACTAACAAAGTTAATATAGAATTTTTAAGAGAACAGTTAGAAAAAACTTTAATAGATGTTGAGAACTTAAAAGATAAGGTTAGAAAAAATGGTAATGGAGTACACTAATGATTGAAACTGTAGTTATTTTACTTATGTTTGTTGGAGCAGAAATTAAAGAGCATAGAATACAACCCTCTATGTCAGAATGTTTAAAAGGTAAACGTCTTGCTACTCGTACAGCATCTGCACAAACAGAGTTTAAATGTATTAAAAGTAAAGCAGAATTAGAAACTAATATTGATGGAAGTGTAAGTATTAAAAGTCTTTTATTAAAATGAGATGGTGGATTTATATATTACTAGGTGCATCTTTATGGTTAATGCTATCTTGGTTTGCAAGTTCAGTAGGATTAGCAGAAGATAACGATACAGCTTTCTCAACAAACATATTGCCTAATGCTGGAACAGCAACATCTAATTACAGTAATGCTCAATTAGATGGAGTAGCTTCATCAACAACTTCTCTTACTAACAACTCAACACACAACGGATTTACTGTTACTTGCGAAACACAAGTTTCAAATGCTTGTGGCCAAGCTAATTCATCTGTTGGAGAAATAGAAGCATCACACGACTTAACAATTACTGCAAATGGTTCATTAGTAGGAATAGATGGAACAAGTACACCTGATGGAGTTAGTCATACATCAACTCAACAAAAGCTTAATGGTGGAATAAACCTTACAAGTTCTATCGCAGTACAAAATTGTGAATGGAGTGGTTCAGCTTATAAATGTGGTTCTTCTGCTGGTGCAGTTGATAGTTATACCATAACAATGAAAGTATTAGATGCAGACGAAAATGTATTAGCTTCATCTACACAAATTAGAACAACAGATTCAGGATATAATAACAATGAGAGAGTATGGAATGATGACTTACATTATAACGGAGTCCATGCTAATAAATATGAGTGGTCTTGGACAGGAGTAGATGGTTCAGGCAGTACGACATCAGCATTAAGAGGTACAAACTTATTAGGTGCTGAAATGGCTTTAGACTTTCCAACAGACGATTACGAACCATTAAGCACAGCAGAAATTAAAAGTATTAATGAATCTTTGGGTACTACTAACCTTACTGAATCTGAAATATGGAATGTTGTATCAGGACTTGAAGAAAGCATTAGTGAAAAACTTAATTTAGAAACTAATGGTGCAATAGTTAGTGTAGAGTTAAACGAAGAAACAATGTCAGTTACTGTTTATACTGCTAAAGAAGCCACAGTTAAAGAAGTGGCTAAAGTACAAGCTGTTGTTCAAACTATGAGTAAAACCAAAGCTGTTGAAACTATGAAAAAAGAAGTCATAGAAGAAGTGGTTAAAGAGTCAAGACAAGAAGAACCTAAAGAAACAATTAAAGAAGAAACAACTGTTGTTGCCAGTAAGTCAAAACAAGAAACAAAGAAAGAAGTTAAGCAAGAAACTAAAACTATTGCTAAAAAAGAAACAACAACTAAAGAGAATGTTAAACCTGAGTTAAAGGTGATAATGGCTAAAGTAGATGCTAAAATTAAGAACCCCTCAAAGAATTTAGAGTTAAAAAACTTGATTAAAATGGATAGAATGACGGAAAGCGATATATCACTTATTGCTTATAACAACACAGAATTTTACATACCAAAAGATATATATTTGAATCAGATAGAAATATTTGATAACAGAGCAATTTATAAGAATATTGATTTAGTTAAATATACTGCTAATGATATAATGGATATTAAGATTCAAAAATTAAACGAAATAAAGTATAAAAAGAATATATTACGTTTAGAAATAATGGAGTTAAAAAATGGTTAATCAAATAAAGAAAAATCTTACAAATATTGTAGTTATCATTGGGCTTATATCATCAATAGGAGTTGGTTTTAGTAAGTTTGCAAAAATGGAATTGACTATGAATCAATTATCATCTGCTACTGCACCTGACACTTCAGGTATTAAAGATAATGAAAAAGAAATAGCAATATTACAAAAAGAAGTAGAAGTTTTAAAATTAGAAATATCAGAAATCAAGGAAGCTAATAGAAACCCATTACAATAGCTTTTATGAAGATAACATTAACTAAACCACAATACGAAGTTAGTTCGTGTAATGCTAGGTTTAGAGTTTTAATATCAGGTAGAAGATTTGGTAAAACATATCTTTGTATAACTGAGATGATGAAATACGCATCTAAGCCAAATCAGAAAATATGGTATGTAGCACCTACTTTCAAAATGGCTAAAGAGATAGCTTGGGCTAGTTTAAAGGATATGCTTAATTCATTTAATTGGATTGAGGATATTAACGAAACAACAATGTCTATTAGGATAAGAAAATCTAATAGTGTTATCTCATTAAAGGGTGCTGATAATTATGATGCACTTCGAGGTTCAGGATTAAACTTTTTGATATTAGATGAGTTTGCAGACATAGATAAAAAAGCTTGGTTCGAAGTATTAAGAGCATCTGTTTCTGATACACTTGGAGATGTTTTAATGTGTGGAACACCTAAAGGTTATGGTAATTGGAGTTATGAGATGTATCTTAAAGGTAAGCAAGACGATCAATGGGGAAGTTATCAATACACTACTGTTCAAGGTGGTATGGTTTCTAAAGAAGAAATAGAACAAGCTAAACAAGACATTGATATTAGAACATTTAGACAAGAGTTTGAGGGTACGTTTGAAAATTATGCTGGTAGTGTTTATTATAACTTCCACCCTGTTGATTCAGTAATAGATTGCAAAATAGATTGGGAAAGACCTTTACACATAGGATTAGATATGAATGTTGACCCAATGTCAGCTTGTGTAACACAAATTGTAAAAGATAAGATTTATGCAATAGATGAAATTGTAATTTATTCAAGTAATACTGATGAAATGTGCCAAGAGATAAGAGATAGATATGGTTCTAAAATTCAAATATTTATGTACCCTGACCCAGCTTGTAGGCAAAGAAAGACATCTGCTGGTGGTAGAACTGACTTATCCATATTACAAAATGCTGGTTTTAAAGTTAAAGTAAAACATAAACACCCAGCAATAAGAGATAGAGTTAATTCTGTTAATGCTAAATTAAAAGATTCTAAAGGTGTTAGACATATTTTTGTTTCAAAATCTTGCAAAACAATGATAAAAGGATTACAACGACAAATTTATAAAGAAAACACAAATATTCCTGATAAGGAACAAGGCTTTGACCATATGAATGACGCACTAGGTTATTTAATAGATTATATAAAACCCCTTACAAGTAATATTCAATTTTCAAAACCTACAAGATGGGCAATTAAATAATGAGTTACACAAGAGAACAAGCAATCGCAGTACACAAAGACTATCAGGAAACAGTAAATAATTGGGAGTATTACATTAGGTCTTATAATGGTGGTTACGATTATATGATGGGTCAATATCTTAATAGATATAATTTAGAATTAGATAATGAGTTTAACCAAAGAATAGCAAACACACCTTGCGACAATCATTGTAAAAATGTAATTCAAATTTATTCATCATTTTTATTTAGAGTAAAACCATCAAGAAACTTTGGTTCTTTAGCAGATGAACAAAGCTTAGAATTTTTTTTAAAAGATGCTGACTTAGAGGGTAACAGTTTAAGTAATGTAGTTAAATCAGCACAAAATTATGCTTCAATTTATGGTCATTGTTTTATGATTATAGATAAACCTAATATTCAAACAAACACTAGAGCAGAAGAATTACAACAAGACATTAGACCTTATGTATCTATTGTAACACCTGAAAATGTTTTAGATTGGAATTTTGAAAGAAAACCTAATGGTAAGTATGAACTAAACTACTTAAAAATAAAAGAAGAAGTAGATCGTGAAAAAGGAACATATATGAGAGTTTGGTATCCTGATAGAATTGATACTTTGTATATGCCTGATAGAGATGAACCACGAATAATAGATACTGTCGATAATCAGATTGGCAAAATACCAGCAGTTATTTTATACAATTCCAAATCGCACAAAAGAGGAATTGGTCAATCTGATCTTACAGATATAGCCGATCTTCAAAAATCTATTTACAATGAGTATTCAGAAATGGAACAATTAATCAGATTAACAAATCACCCATCATTAGTTAAGACTCCAAGTGTCAATGCAAGTGCTGGTGCTGGTGCAGTTATAGAAATGCCTGATGAATTAGAACCAAACTTAAAACCTTATTTACTACAACCATCAGGGTCTAGCTTAACTTCAATAATGGACTCAATCGAAAACAAAGTTAGTTCAATAAATAGAATTGCACATATCGGTGCAATAAGAACTACTAAATCAGGTATCTCTAGTGGTGTAGCATTACAAACAGAATTTGAATTGTTAAATGCTAGACTATCTGAAAAAGCTGATAATTTAGAAATAGCAGAAGAACAACTATTTAGATTATATAGTATGTTCCAAGATACAACATTTGATGGAGAGATTAATTACCCTGATTCATTTAACATTAGAGATTACGCAACTGATTTATTATTCTACCAACAAGCTAAAGCAATCAATGTTCAATCTCCTACATTAAACAAAGAGATAGACAAAGAAATAGCTAGAGCAGTAGTTGATGATGATGAGAAGTTAAATAATATCTTTGATGAAATAGATTCGAATAGTGAAGTAGGCAATTTCACACAAGACGAAGTAGAACAAGAAACTGTTGCTGAAGAAGAAATATAGATGAATGGCAGATATAGTAAAAGATTTAACACAGTATCGTATTAGAGGTATTGAAAAAGCCGAAATAGAATATTACAAGCAACTCACAGAAACATTAGATAGAATAGAATCACAAATAGTATCATTAGCTGATAGAGAACTTCCTAGACAAGCTGGTAAATTAATAGAACTGCAAAGTGCAGTAGCAATTAGACCTAAAATTAAAGCAATACTTGATAAAGAATATTTACCATTTGCAGACAAGGTTGTTAGAAAAGGATTTGGAGAACAAGCTAAAAGAGTAGAAAGACAATTTAAAACTATTGGACTTATACCACCTGAATTTCAAGAACTTACAAAAGGAGATTTAGCTTTAGTACAGAATCTCAAACAACAGTATTACACACAGTTTAAAGATGTATCTAATAACTTCACAAGAGTATTATCAGATAAGGTCTATCAGAATACATTAGTTGGAACTGAATTTACTGTACTAGAAAAAGAATTAAGAGAATCAATCAATGGAATTTATGCTACTTCTAATGACCCAGCAATAAATAGATTAGTAGATTATGTTAAGAACAATAGAGATAATCCAGCATTAGCATCAAGAGTAGATTCAGCAATTAAAATACTTCAAACTAAATACGCAAGTACAAGAGTTGGAGAAAACATGAAGCGATATGCTGGTCAAATATTAAACGATTCATTAAGAGATTTTGATGCTACTTTAAATCTAAATAAAGCTAAAGATGCTGAACTTACTTATGTTAAATATTATGGAGATGTAATCCCTACAACGAGATCATTATGTAGAAACATGATTAATGGAGTCTATGATAGAAGTGGAAAAGGTATTTATACTCTTGATGACATAACTAGAATATGGAATAGCAATTCATGGAGTGGTAAAAAAGGTGGAACTCCAATGGTAGTAAGAGGTGGTTATAATTGCAGACATCAATTCTCATATGTTAATCCTGATTGGTACGAGGAAGATGGAGATGAGTCAGAAATATTAAAAGAAGTAACACCAATAGTTAAAAAAGAAAAAGGTATTAATATATCAAGCTTTGCTAGACCTATTGCATTTAGTAATATTAGAGCAGTACCAATTAAAGAATCAAAAGCTAGAATAAATAAAACAATACAAGCTGGTTCTTCTGATGCAAGATGGAGAAGAAATGCAGATGGTAGTTTTATAAACAGATTTGGTGGTGGTGCTAAATTTGGAGATAAAATAGAAATAGTATCAAGTGTATCTGATAAAGAATTAACTGTTGTTTCTGTATTGTTAGATGAGTTAAATGATTTAGCAAAAAAATATAATGTTCCTCAATTAAGAGGATTAAGAATATCACCATCTAAAAGATATAATATGGCTATGGGAGATGGTGTTTTATATATTGATAGTAAAGGATTAAAAAGAAGTGTTGAGTTTATGGAAAAAAACGAAAAAGCAAATATTAGTACGTGGAAATATGGAGATAATATAAAAAATAAACCTGAAAAAACAGGACAATATTATAAAAATTATTTAGATAAAACTAGAAATACTATGTATCACGAATTTGGTCATAATATTCATCAAATGAAATATGTAACTGCTATATATAAAGATAAAATAGGAAGATTATATGGGGAAAAAGGATTTACACCTGAAATAGAAGAAAAAATCAAAAAAATATTAAGACAGGAAAGAAAAAAATTACCTATACAAGAATTTGTAACTTCTAATATATCTATTGGAAATAGTAACTATGGAAATAAAAACTATGCAGAATGGTTTGCTGAACAATTTTCTGTATATTCAATGGGCAAATTAGACAAAGTACACCCAGCATTTATTAAACTTATAAAGGAGATAGAAGATGAAGTGGGAAGATAAACTAATACAATTACTAGGAAAAGACTCTATAAATCAAAAAGAATATGATGAGTTTATTTCTATTGGAAATCAATTAAAATCAGAAAAAGATATTGATACATATAAACAATATGGTGAGGGTATTTATCTATTATTAGAACCTGAAGTTAAGATAGAAGATTTTTAAATTTGCAATTTTTAATTGATATGTTATTACCAAAACAGACAGAACGATTGATTAATTAATCAATTACAGTTATTTCAATAATGAAATATCGTACAACTTAAAGGAGTAAATATGTCAGAAGATAAAACACAAGAAACTTCAGCACCTGTTGAAGCTAAAGAAGAAACACAAGAAACACAACCAACTAAAACAGAACAAAAAGTATTCAATCAAGAACAATTAGATAATATTGTTCAGACTCGTATTATGGCAGAACGAAGAAAATATGAGAAAAAGATAGAAGAAGAAAATAAACAAAAAGTTGATCTTTTAAAAGCAAAAGAATTAGAAGAAGCTAAAACAAAGCAAGACTTGGAAAAGATAATGCAAGACAGAATCCAAGAGAAAGACAACGAAATAAGTAAATATAAACTTAATCTAAAAAAAGAAAAGATTGACAATTCTATCTTATCTGTTGCATCAAAGAATAGAGCAATCAACCCTCAACAAGTTGTTTCATTATTAGAAAAAGAAGTTAAATTAAATGATGATGGAAGAATAGAGGTACTTGATAATAATTCCAATGTACGATATAACCCTAAAGGAGAACTTTTAACAATAGAAGATAGAGTTAATGAGTTTTTAGATACGAACCCACACTTCCGTTTAGGTACAAATCAAGGTTCAGGAAGTAAAGCAAGTATCGGTGGTAATACTGTTAAACCTTTTAACTTACAGGAACTAGACCTTAATAAACCCGAAGATCGAAAAGCTTATGCGGAATATCGTAAGAAAAGAGATTCAGGTGCAATTAAGATTAACTTAAACAATAAATAATAAAGGAAACAAAAAATGTCAAACGAAACAACAAGTTCCACACTATCGGAACTATATACAGAGATAGTGGCAGAAGCATTGTTTGTAGCAAGTGAGAGATCAATTATGCGACCTCTTGTAAAGAATTATGCTATAAGTGGTGGTGGTAAATCAGTTGAAGTTCCTATTTACGCAAAAGTAAGTGCGTCGGCAGTAGCAGATGCAACAGATTTAGCTAACACAGCAATCAATCCATCTAGTGTAACAATCACAGCATCAGAAAATGGTGTTATGACTACACTTACAGATTTAGCAAGAAATTCAGCACCAAGAAATGTTGCTGGAGATATTGGTAAACTATTTGGAGAAGCGATTGCAAGAAAGATAGACCTAGACTTAACTGCTAAATTTGGTGGTTTTTCAAATACTGTTGGTGGTGCAACTACTGTTATGTCTGCGTCATTGATCTTCAATGCAGTAGCTAAATTAAGAGCAACAGGTGTTCCAAGTGATAATCTTGCTTGTATATTACACCCAAATGTAGCTTTTGATTTAAAAGCTGGTTTATCAAACACATTTGCTAACCCTAATGCTGGTGTTGGTAATGAAGCTTTGAGAACTGGTTTTGCTGGTCAAATCGCTGGTGTTAATATCTATGAAACGTCAAATATGACAGACTCATCTGGTAATAATCCTGGTACAACTGGTGATTACAAAGGTGCAGTATTTCATTCTGATTCTTTAGGTCTAGCAATGATGCAAGACTTGAAAATTGAAACTCAAAGAGATGCGAGTTTAAGAGCAGACGAAATCGTAGCAACTGCAGTATATGGAGTCGGAGAATTACAAGACTCTTATGGTTGTGAGGTTGAAGCAGACTCATCAATACAAGACGCATAGTTATAATTTTATCAGGGCAAGAAATTGCCCTGATAATTAACAGGAGAATTTATGAATATAAAATTAACAAACGGAAAAAAGACAATAGTAAGACTAAAAGTAGATTACGAAGCTAATCTTAATAATTTTAAAATGAGAGGATTTACACCTCTTAACGAAGAAGAAACACCAATTAAAAAAGCGACTACAAAAGATATTTCTGATAAAGTTGTTCAGTTAAAACCAAAAAAAAAGAAAGAAAAGAAAAAATGAAAAATTTAGAAAAATACATAAAGTTGGCAAAACAAAATCCTAAAGTAGCAACTGCAATAGTTGTTGGTTTAGTATTATTTATTTGGATTATTTAATATGGCAAACTATACAGGTGCTGACGTAATTACTCATGGTGATGTAACAAAGTATCAACCTGATGCTTTTGATTTTGGTATTGCAAATAACGCAACAGAAGCAACTAATTTCTTTGCACAAACTACTAACGATATTTTAAGACAATTAAGAATAGAGTGGTGGCCTGTATATAAAACAAATATTTTTACAGATATAACAGTTCTTAACACAGCAGAATTGGTCAATACAAAAGTTAATTTAGATCAGTTTGAACGTGCTGGAGTGTATTTGTTTTTAGGAAGATTCTTTTTACCAGCATTAACTAAATTTAGACCTGAAACAGAAAAAGATAGATTTGAAAGAATGGCAGAATATTATATGAGTCAATATAATTCTGAATGGAGAATGATACTAGAAGATGGTGTAGAGTATGATGAAACAGCAGATGGCACTATTAAAGCCAACGAAAGAGAATCTTTACATGGATATAGAAGATTAATTAGATAATGGCAATCTCCGTCAAGATTAAAGATAATTCTAAACAAGTAAGAAACAAGTTTAAAAAATTAGGTTCAGCATTACCAAGAATAATTGATAAAGCATTAAAACAAGCTGGGTTTCAATTATTAGATATTGTCAGAACTAAAACACAAAAAGGTCAAGATTTTAGAGATAGAAGATTTGCACCTTATAGTTCAAGCTATTTAAAACAATTAAATCGTGAGGGTAAAAAGACAGCAGTTGATTTATTCTATACTGGAAGAATGTTAGGTTCTTTAACACCTAATTCAACAGTTAAAAAGACAGGAAAACATAAAATAACATTAGGTTTTTCTAATGCAGAAATGCGTAAAAGAGCATTATTTAATCAAGTATTAAATGAACCTAAAAGAGAATTTTTTGGCTTTAATAAACGAACAGAAGATATTATAAGTAAGCAGTTTAACCGATTCGTTTCTAAAGAATTAAGGAAGATGAAAATATGAGTGTAAGAGAAAATATAGCTTCAAATTTACTAAGTGTGATAGGCAACATATCTAGCCCTATAACAATTAAAAAAGCTACAAGAGAACCATTTCCAATAGATGAATTATCTGAACAACAATACCCAGCAGTTATAGTACAAACATCAGAAGAAAATAGAGATGATGCTGAATTAGGAAGTGGTGCTAGAACAAGACATGGAACTATTGATTTTGTTATATCAGGATTTGTTAAAGGTTCAGATTCTAATATAGACACTAAAAGAAACCAATTAATTACAGCAATAGAAACTGCTGTTGAAATAGATATTACTAGAAGTAGTAATGCTTTAGATACACAAGTTGTTCAAGTTGAAACTGATGAAGGAAGTTTATTTCCTGTTGGTGGAATAAGAATGACTATAAGATGTATGTACGAATATCAATCAGGAACACCATAGGAGTGAACAATGGAAAGAATACTAAATAAGATACAAAAGAAAATAGACCAAATAGAAAAATTACACGACAAAGAGTCTTTATTATGTGAAGAAGTCAAAGACCTTATTGAAGAAATAAGAGAAGATAATGTAGAAGAATCAGTACAAGCTGATGATCTTGATGATGAAGAATTTGAAGAAGATATTGACGAGAACGAAGATAAATAGTAAAAGGACTTATGGCAAAAGATATTAAATTATATAAAGATGGGCATGAGGTTATTATTAACGAAACTCAACTTGAAAATTTTAAAACATTAGGTTATAAGCAAGAACAAGATAAACAAGAAAAACCAAAAAAGGATAATAAAAAATGGCAACACATTTCGGAAAAGAAGGAGTAGTAACTGCTGGTGGAACTGGTATCGGTGAACTAACAAGTTACACACTTGAAACAACTGCTGATGTTGTTGAAGATACTCAACTTTCAGATGCAACAAAATCGTTTGTAACTGGTAGAACATCATTTTCAGGAACTTTAGAAATGAGTTATGATGAAACTGATTCTCCACAACAAACATTAACTGCTGGAACTACTATAGCTTTTATATTAGCACCAGAGGGTAATGCTTCAGGAGATGAAACTTTTACAGGTTCAGGAATTGTTACAGGCATGAGTGTTAATGTTACTTTAGATGGAATAACTATGAGATCAGTTACTTTTCAAGGAACAGGAACATTATCAAGAGGAACTGCTTAATATTAATATATGTCAGTTATAGATAGAGTAAAAAGTCATTTTGAAACTCTGCAAACTATTACTATTGAAGTTCCTGAATGGAAAGACGAGCAAGGTAATCCATCTGTTTTTTATTCAGAACCTTTAACACTAGAAGAAAAAAACATTATATTTAAGAAGTCTAATAACTTCCAAGACTTAACTGTTCTTGTTGATTTATTAATGATGAAACTCCAAGTCAAGAATGACAAAGGAGAACTTATTAAAGCTTTTGAACCATTTGATAAAATCGCTCTAAGAAAAAAAGCAGATTCTAATATTATTGCTACTATTGCAAATCGTATTCTTGCAGATGCTAATTACGAGGAAGCCGAAAAAAAGTAGAAAGCGACCCTGACACAAGGTCGATAATGGTTGTAGCAGACAGACTCCACATCACAATTCAAGAAGTTTTAGAGATGCCAATAAGCCATTTTAATCTTTGGTTAGCTTACTTGAAAAAAGAGCAAGATCAGTATAAAACAAGAACATCACTAGCTGAAGCAAAAAGGTTTAAAACATAATGGCACAAAGACTCAATATAGACATAGTAGCACGAGATAAATCCACACAGGCACTTGGTAGATTGCAAGGTAGTCTTGCAAAAGTTAAAGCTTCTGTATTTAATCTTAAAAATGCCTTTATAGGTTTAGGTGCTGGTTTAGTTATTAGAGGTATTGTTAATGCTGGTATGCAGATTGAAGAACTTGGTGTTCAATTAGAAGCATTATTTGGAAGCGCTGAAAAAGGAAAAAAAGCTTTAGATACTGTAACAAAATTTGCAAAGACAACACCATTTGAACTATCTAATATTCAACAAGGTGTAACTGCTCTAGCAACTGTCGCTGAAAAAGCAGAATCACTTGGAATATCATTTGAAGAATTATTAAAGATTACAGGTAATACAGCAGTTCAATTAGGTGGAGATTTTGCAATAGCTTCACAACAAATACAAAGATCATTTAGTGCTGGTATAGGTTCAGCAGATTTATTTAGAGATAAAGCCGTTACTGCTATGGCTGGTTTTTCTGCTGGTGTTAAAACAAGTGTAGATGAATCAATTAAAGGATTAGCAAAAGCATTTGGAACAGGTGGTAAGTTTGGTGAATTAACAAATAAATTAGCACAAACTTTATCAGGAACTGTATCAAACTTAAAAGATACTTTTTTTACAATACAAACTGAAATAGCTTCAGGATTTTTTGCTGAACTTAAAAAAGAATTAGGCAATCTTAAAAGATTTACAGAAGAAAATGATAGAGCAATAAGAGATATGGGTAGAAACATAGGAGAGGGTTTATCTGTCGCAATTATAGCTGTTGCAGATTCAATTAAGTTTTTAGCAGATAACTTTAAAATATTAATTGAACTATTCAAAGTATTTATTGCTATGAAAGTAATTCAGTTTTTTCATGGTTTAGCAATAGCAATCGGAGTAGCAAATACTGCTATGCTAGGTTTTAACGCATCACTTAAAAAGAACTTAATTATAGGTAGTGCAGTTTTAGTAATAAGTCAATTAGGAAGAATAATTGATATGTTTAAAAAATTTACAGGTGCAACACAAGAAGCAAAAAAGGAAATGCAATCATTTAACGATCTAATTGATGGTGCAGATAATAATGAGGGTTTTGTAGATGCATTGGAAGAAGCATTTGTAATCGTACACGACTTTGAACACGAACTATCACACAGAATACCAACTGCAACAGAAAAAGCTATACAGAAATTTAGAGAAATGAATGATGGTGTATTAGAAGATATTAAAAAGAAAAAAGAAAATATTAGAATGATTATTGCAGAGGGTATTAATAGTGGTATTACAAAAATGTCAGAAGCATTATCAAGATCATTAGTATTGGGAGAAAAATTATCAGACACTTTTAGAAACATGGCATTAAATGTTTTAGGTAAAATTATATCAGCTTTAATAGAACAGATAGCAAGACAAGCTATTTCTATTGCTATGGAAAATACTCAAATAGGACAGTTGATGACAAAATTAGGAATTGAAAAATTGATTACAGCAGAAAAAAACGCACAACAATCTGCTAGTTCTAATGGTAGTAATGATATGGGAAGTTCATTAATAAGAATGTTTGCTGGTGGATTTGCAAGTGGTGGTGCAGTTTCAAAAGGACAACCGATAATGGTTGGAGAAAATGGTGCTGAAATGTTTGTACCAAATCAAACAGGACAAATTACTCAATCAGCTAGAGGTGGTGGTGGTGGTTCAACTACTGTTAATTTTAATATTAACACAGTAGATGCTAGAGGATTTGATGAACTACTAACTCAAAGCAGAGGAACAATAACTCAATTAATTAATCAAGCTGTAAATGAGAGAGGTGCGAAAAGTATTATATAATGTCAGGTGCTTTCCCTATATCAACTGCTAAATTTGGAACTTTAGGAATAAAGTCAATTCAAAATACCATTATATCTAAATCAATATCAGGTAAAAGATTAGTCAGACAAATAGATAATCAAAGATTTGCTTTTTCAGTTCAAATTATTACTGCAAAAAGATCAGACGTTTATGGAGATTTAATGGCTTTTATAATGAAACAAAGAAGTCAAAAAGAAACTTTTACTATTATCCCACCTGAAATAGAAGATGCTAGAGGTAATGAATCAGGTACAGTTTTAGTTAATGGTGTTCACGCAGTAGGAGATACAACGATTGCTCTTGACGGATTTGCTGGAGATGGTGCTGGTAGATTTAAAGCTGGAGATTTTTTAAAGTTTGCTTCACACAGTAAAGTTTATATGGTTGTAGCAGATGCAACAAGTTCAAGTAATGCTTCAACAGTTACAATAGAACCACCTTTACTTATTGCTTTAGCAAATGATTCGGTAGTTACTTACGACAATGTTCCTTTTACTGTTTCTTTAACTTCTGATATACAAGAATTTGGTGTTAATGGTGCAGATAAAGATGGTAATTTTTATTATGAATATCAGTTTGATGTTGAAGAAGCTTTATAATGCAATACTTAATAAAGCATTGGGCAACAGTTGATGTTATAGCTGAAGAATTAGTTGATGAAAAAGATATTAATATTGTTAGTAATAATTTAGGAAAATATGAAGAACCATCAGATAAAGCAATTATTAAAGTTTTAAATATTAAAGTAAATAGGAGAACATACGAAGATGACAAGAAGTCTAACGACAGCATTAAAGACCGAACTAGCAACAAATGATATTAGACCATTTCATCTTCTTACACTTGGTTTTGGTACTGCTGTTAATATTACAGATTGTTCTTTTCCTTTAACTTCATCAATATCAGGTGGTTCAGTTACCTATTTAGCAAGTGATTTTATATTAGGTTTTGGTAGTTTTAACGAACAAGCAGACGTAACTAAATCAAGTTTAATAATATCTTTATCAGGTGCAGACCAAACATTTATATCAACTTGTTTAAATGAAAATGTAGTTAATGATGCTGTGACTATTTTTAGAGGTTTATTAGCAGATGACAATTCTATTATTGCAGTCCCTTTTCTTTTATATGCTGGAAACATAGAGAGTTTTAGTGTGAATGAATCTGAAAAAGCAAGTGTTGTTAATTTGAACATTGTTAGTCATTGGGCAGACTTTGATAAAAAGAATGGTCGTAAAACAAATAATACATCACAACAAAGATTTTTTAGTTCAGATGTTGGAATGAATTTTAGTTCTGAAACAGTACAAGATGTTAAATGGGGTAGAGAATAATGGGTTTTTTTAGTTCGGCAGTAAGTTTTGTAACTAAGAAAATATTAAATCTTAATCCTATTACTGCTTTAGTTATTACTCTTGCAATATCTTGGTTAATGCGACCTAAAGTTCCTGAACAACCTGACTTTGGAACTAATGATTTTGATAATTTTGAAAAAGGTATTTTATTAAACAAACAATCTAATGACGCAAATATTCCTGTAATTTATGGAACTAGAATGATTGGTGGAACTAGAGTCTTTATGGAAACATCAGGAACAGATAACACCTATTTGTATATGGCAATCGTTTTAAGTGAGGGAGAGATAAATGATATTACAGAAATAAGAGTTGATGACAAAGTAATAACTTGGTCAGGTGATTTAGCAGATAATACTCAAAGAACAGTTGCTAGTAATGATGCTAATTTTTATAAAGACTCGACAAGTTTAATTACAGTTGAACCTCATTATGGAACTGATGGTCAATCTGCTTCAAATTTATTATCTACTTTATCTTCTTGGGGTAGTTCTCATAAACTATCAGGTCTTACATATTTAGCTTTAAGGTTTAAATGGAACGCAGACGCATTTACAGGAGTTCCAAAAGTTCAATCAATAGTACAAGGTAAAAAAGTAGTAGCTTATAATTCTAGTTCAGTTGCACAAACTTCGGCACATTCTGATAATCCAGCTTGGTGTTTATTAGATTATTTAACAAACGAAAGATATGGAAAAGGAATAGCCATAGCTAATATTGATATTCCAAGTTTTTATACTGCATCAGGAATTTGTGATACAGATGTTACTCCTTATGGCTCTGCAAGTGCTATTGATGTTATGGATTGCAACGCAATTATAGATACATCAAGCCCAGTTATAGATAATGTTAGAGAATTTTTAAAAGGTTGTAGAGGTTATTTGCCTTATGTTGGTGGTAAATATAAATTAATTGTAGAAACAACAGGTTCATCATCAATTACAATTACAGAAGATGATATTATTGGTGGATATACATTATCTAGCCCAACAAAAAATTCAAAATATAATAGAGTTATATGTTCATTTGTTAATCCTGCTAGAAATTATCAAGTTGACGAAGTACAATTTCCTGAAATAAATGACAGCAGTTATTCAACAGCAGATAAACACGCAACTATGAAAGCAGTTGATGGTGGATTTTTATTAGAGGGAAGATTTGATTTAAAGACAATAACAAGTCCATATCAATCTTTAGAGTTAGCAGAAGTTATATTAAGAAGATCAAGAGAAGCATTAGGTCTAACAATCAATGTTAGCTTTAGTGCTTATGATATAGCCATAGGAGATATTTTAGGAGTAACACATTCTTCATTAGGATTTAGTAATAAACAATTTAGAGTATTAGGAATTAATTTTAATCCTGATTTTACATTAGGTTTAGATTTAATGGAACATCAAGACTCACATTATACTTGGGCTAGTAAAACACAAGTTGCATCAACACCATCTACTAATTTACCAAATCCATTTATTATCCAACCACCAGCAACTGTTACTTTAGGTGATGAATTAATTGAATATAATGATGGCACAGTAATCGTTGCATTAAATGTAACAATAGGTGCTTCACCTGATAGCTTTGTTGACTATTATCAAGTGGAATATAAATTAAGTACAGATTCAGATTTTATTATTTATGCACAAGGTTCAGGATTAAATCATAGAGTCTTAAATGTAATTGACCAAAAAATTTACAATGTAAGAGTTAAAGCTGTAAATGGTTTTGGAGTATCATCAACATATGTAACAGCAACAAGAACAATATTAGGTGATATTGAACCACCACAAGATGTAACTGATTTTTCTTGTAATATTTTAGGACAAGAAGCACATTTAGGTTGGACACAAGTACCTGATTTAGATTTAGCTTTTTACCAAATTAGATATGCAA
>Ga0114997_10001971_pt1 | contig 16765 bp, 17 predicted proteins | sample ArcticOcean_MG_C_2_FD_87045 | JGI IMG/M metagenome (GOLD analysis project Ga0114997, IMG submission 87045) | Marine microbial communities from western Arctic Ocean - ArcticOcean_MG_CB4_136 | ecosystem: Environmental > Aquatic > Marine > Oceanic | place: Arctic Ocean: Canada Basin | collected...
TAAACACGTCTTGCAACAATAATAGAAAATCTCGATTTAAGAGGAATGCTGCTAATTGCCAAAAAAGATTTTTTGTAAAATATTTCAGCATCATGAATTGTATCTTTTATAGAGGTAAAATTATAATCAATATATTCTCGATTTTGATTTTTGTCCTCTAAAACATCACGAGCTATATTTGTTAATTGCATAGCTATACCTAAATCTATTGCTCCTTTTAAAGCCTCTTTATTATCTACTTTCAAAATTTTAGACATCATCAAACCCACTGTTCCAGCTACTCTATAAGAGTAAACTAACAAATCTTTTTTTGTTTTTATTTTAACATTTTCATTTAAATCTGTTTCAACACCGTCAAATAAATCAAGAACTACTTTCTCTGAAATATTTACATCATTAATAACTTTCCACATTGTTTTTATTATGGGATTATCAAAAATTTTATTTACAAAATCATTTTTAAATTTTGAAAAATTTTTTTTTTTAATTTCTAATTTATCTGAACTATCTGCAATATCGTCTAAAGTTCTACAAAAGGTATATAGAGCAGAGCATTTAAAGTATGTTTCATTTGAAAGAAAAAAACTTGCCCAATAAAAGGATTTAGCGTGAGATTTTAATAAATCATTATGCATTAAAATAACTTATCCAATACTTTAGCAGAAGATAGTACGCCAGGCATACCAGCTCCAGGATGTGTTCCAGCCCCCACAAAATATAAATTGTTAAATATTTCAGACTTGTTATGAAATCTAAAATATGCTGATTGTGAAAATTTTGGTTGTATTGAAAAACCAGAGCCATGGAGAGTAGCCAGGTCTTTTTCAAAATAATCAGGTGTTAAATAAAAATCGCTTACAACATTTTCTTTAATTCCTGGTAAAACAGATTTATCCATTTTATCTAAGATTAAATTTTTGAACTTATCTCCCTCATTGACCCAGTTTATTTTTGATAAATTATTAGGAACTGGAACAAGAACATAAAAGGCATCTTGACCTTCTGGCGCCATATTAGGATCTGTTGCTGAAGGCCGATGCAAGTAGTAACTTATATCCTCAGAAAGAATTTTTTTTTCAAAAATTTTATTTAAGTGTTTTTCATAAGATTTGCCAAAATAAATTGTATGATGAGCTACATCGTTATATTTTTTCTTTGAACCAAAATAGTAAACGAACAAACCCATTGAATAATCCATTCTTTTTATCTTTTGTTTAAATAAAAAATTATAATTCTCTTTCGATTTAATTAAATTTTTATAAACGTTAGGTGGGTCTGCATTACAAATCAAATAGTCGCAAGTTATTATCTCTGAATTATTTATCCTAACAGCTTTGACAATTTTATTTTCAGTTAGTATTTCTGTTACTTCTGCATCTTTAATAATTTTTATATTTTCTTCTTTCATCAATTTTTCTAAAGCATTAACAACATTACCGGTCCCTCCCATTGAATAATGGATGCCCCATTTCTTTTCTAAGAATAAAATAAGAGTATAAATAGAAGTTGTGCTAAATGGGTTTCCTCCTACTAAAAGAGGATGCATGCTAAATACTCTCCTTAATTTTTCATTTGAAATGTAATTTGAAACTAAACTATAAACAGACTTATAACTTTTTAACTTTAATAAAGCTGGAACCTGTTTCATCATAAAAATTAAATTATTAAATGGTTTATCGGCAAGATCAGTAAATCCCTTATCAAAAATTTTTTCAGTGAAATTAACGAGTTTTTTATACCCGATATAATCTTCTGAGGAGAACTTATTTACTTGCTCCTCCATAGATTTATCATTTCCATTATAGTCAAACGTTTTACCATCACTAAACACAAAACGATACCATAAAGCTAAAGGAACAATTTTTACATAATCAGATATCTTTTTATTGAACAGTGAAAACAGTTCGTTAAAAAGATGTGGTGCAGTAATAACAGTTGGGCCACCGTCATAGGTAAATTTTTCTTTTTTAAAAACTCTAGCGCGACCACCTAGGTCTGGATGTTTTTCAACTAAGGTTACGTCATAACCTTTTGCTCGCAATCTCAAAGCAGATGCTAAACCTCCAAAACCTGATCCTATTATAATTATTTTATTTGCCATATTTTATGGCCTATACTAACTAGATTTTTTCTTAAGTGCTATTTTTGTTTCTTCAATACTAGATAAATAAAGTTTATCCAGCTTGTTTTTGTCTAAAGAATTCTTAAGAAGTCGCTCTACAGACTCTATAGCTATTCTGACAGAAGTATTTTTAATATCTTTGAGCGCCTGATTTTTCATTTGTCTGATTCTATCATCAGCATTTTTTCTTCTGTTTTCCATCATTAAATGAAACTCATCATTAGCTTTAAGTACACTTTTTTCTGCTATGTCGTTTGCATTAGACAACATTTTTTGAATTTCTGATTTTGAGTTACTAATTTTTTTTTCGTGTTCACTTAAGGCGTTTTTAGTGTCCTCTTTAAGTTTTTCAGCTTCATTAATTTGTTTTTGGATGTTCATTATATTTTCTTCAAGTGAAAATTTTACTTTTTGAGGAATCTTAAAATAAAACAACAGCCCAATGAAAATTAAAAATGAAATGGCAACCCAAAATGTAGCGTCAATTATCATAAATATTTTCCTGTATTTTTTTTTGAAATTTCTGAAACTGCTGCCTTCACACTACTTTCGTTAAGCATATCTCCTGAAATATTTTCTATTATTTTAGAAGTAATTTCCTCAGCAATATTTTGAATACTACTAGCGGAGTTTAATTTTAATTCTGTTATTTCTTTTTGAGCTTTTTCTACTTCTTTGTCTATTTCTTTTTCAAAGGTTTTCTTTTTATTTTGAATGTCTATATTAAGTTTCTTTTTACTTTCAAATAATATTTTTTGAACCTCTTTTTTAGCATTTTCGATATTTTCGTCATAAATCTTTTGTTTTTTTTCTGCCTCTTCTTGTAAATTTTTTGCCTCATCAAGATCGTCTTTAATTTTATTATCACGGTCGTCTAAGTTTTCTTTTATCTTTGGAATAAAAACTTTTGAAATTGTTAAATACAGAACGCTAAACACAAGCACCAACCAAAATGCTTGTGAGGCCCAATATTTTGGATCAAGCTGAGGCATACCAGCCTCAGCTGCAATCAAATTAATTTCTATAGCTATAAAAGCAAATAGAATAACAAAAAATATTTTCATATTTTTTATTTAAAACGCAAATAAAATAATTAACGCAACCACGAGACCAAAAAGTCCCGTAGCTTCAGCTAGTGCAAATCCTAAAAGTAGATTAGGAAATTGCTTTTGTGCCGCTGAAGGATTTCTCATTGCACCCGTTAAGTAATTACCGAAAATTATTCCGATACCAACACCAGCTCCCGCTAATGAGATTGCAGCGAGACCCGCTCCAATCATTTTTGCTGCTTCTAACTCCATCTTTCCTCCTTTTTTTATTAATGGTGTAAATTTAATGCATCATTTAAGTAGATGCAGGTTAATATTGCAAAAACATAGGCTTGAAGAAATGCGACTAAAATCTCCAAACCCGTTAATGCTACTGAAAAACCAAGAGGTAACCACCCTCCCAGTAATCCTAAACTAATTACAAATCCACCAAATACTTTCATCATAGTGTGGCCAGCCATCATGTTTGCAAATAATCTCACTGATAAACTAACTGGTCTACTTAAATAAGAGATAATTTCTATGACTGTTATTAGTGGTAAAAGAATTGCAGGAACTCCACTTGGAACAAATAATTTTAGGTAACTTAAACCATGCTTCATAAAGCCTATTGTTGTTACTGCAATAAATATAAAAAGAGCTAAAATCAATGTAACTATTATATGGCTAGTTACTGTAAAAGAATACGGAAGCATACCAATCATGTTGCAAGCAAGCACAAACATAAAAAGACTAAATATAAATGGAAAATAAGGTTTAGCTTTAGTTCCCGCAGTGTCACTTATCATTTTTGCTATAAAATTATAAAACATCTCAGCAAGTAATTGCATTTTACTAGGGATTAATTTTTTTTCTCTTGTTCCAAAAAACAAAAATGTAAATATTACCCCTAAGCTTATGACCATAAATAGGCTAGCGTTAGTAAAAGAAATATCAACACCCGCAATTTTTATTTCAGGTCCAATTTTATGAACGCTGAATTGATGCATTGGATTTGTAGCCATAAATTTCCTATTATTAATTTTCTTTTTGCATTCGTTTTGCTGTTCTGATCACATTTAATAGTCCAGCAGCAGATCCTATAAAAAAAAAAATTATCATTAACCATGGTTTAGTATCAAACCAACTATCTAAAATAAACCCAATTATTGTCCCAACTGCTACTGCTGCGACAAGTTCTGTCCCTAGTTTAAAAGCAAAACCTAAAAATGACCCTTTTTTTTCATCTTCCAAGGTTGAATTATTTTTTATTTTTAATTTTGCAATCTTAAGGCGAGTTTTTAAGTCCTCTAAATCAAACATTATTTTAAGCTACTAGCTCTTCAGCTTTTTGTAAATCTACCGCCACTAACTGACTTACTCCTTTTTCCGGCATAGTCACACCATATAGCCTGTGCATTCTGGACATTGTGAGTGCATGGTGGGAAATTATTATAAATTTTGTTTTTGTTATTCGGCTAAGTTCGTCGAGTAATGCACAAAATCTTGTAACATTAGCATCATCTAGTGGTGCATCAACTTCATCTAAAACACAAATTGGAGATGGATTAACTAAGAAAACAGCAAATATTAAAGACAAGGCAGTTAACGCTTGTTCACCACCAGACAGTAAAGTTATTGACTGAAGTCTTTTACCAGGGGGTGATACTAGCATTTCAAGCCCGGCCTCGAGAGGATCATCAGAATCCACTAGCTCCAGTTTTGCGCTTCCCCCACTAAAAAGTTTTGTATATACCTCGTTAAATTTTCTATTTACTTTCGTAAAAGCATCTAGCAATTTTTCACGTCCTTTTTGATTTAATTCATCTATACTTGATCTTAACTTTACTATTGCTGAATAGAGGTCTGCTCTATCATCTTCCATTTTTTGAATTTCATCTTTGTATTTTTTTGTCTCTTCGTCCGCTCTTAAATTTACCGAACCTAGAGACTCTCTCTTTTTTTTAATTTTTTGTAATTTTTCTTCTTGTTGGTCTAATGAGGGATATTGACCAATTTCCAATATATTTAAGTCAGAATTTGACAGTAGGTTATTTTCATTTTCTAATTTAAGTTCATTTTTAATTGAATATATTAAATCTTTTTTTCTTTGTTCAATTCCTTCAACCGTTGCTTCGCTTCTTGCTTTGTTTTCTCTTGCTGTTGTAAATTTTTCTTGAATAATTTTTAAATTTTGATTAATTGAGTTGTATTTTTCTTCAGCTTTGCTTAATTCAACCTGTAATTCTTCTGATCTTTTTTTAGTATTTTCTAAATTTTGAATATTTTGACCTTTGATAGTAGCAATTTTTTCTGGATTTTTTTGATTATCAGAAATTTCTTTTTTTATTTTATTTTTTCTTTCATTCAATTCAACAATCATTTTTTTAGAATTATTTTTTAAATTTTTCCAGTTTTCAAGTTCTATGTCTATATTTTTAATTCTTTCTTTTCTTTTAATGGAATCATTTTTAATTGTTTCATTTTTTCCGTAAGATGAAGCATATTTTTCTTGCAAAAATGTAATATCATCAATAAATGTCTGAAATTGATTTATAAAATCGTCGTTAGCTTGTGACTTAATATTAGATATCTCAGAATTAACAATTTCACTTAGATTAGACAAGTACTCTTTTACATTATCAATCCTGTTATTATTTATTTGTTCTTTAATATTTTCAATTTTTCTATTAATTTCGTCTAATAATTTTATCCGATTATCTGGATTTAGAAATTCCTTCATTTTATCAAACAATTCGTCAAACTGTTTACGTTTTGTATTTAAGTTACTTTTTGAAGTATAAAATTGTTCTTCAGCTTCTTTCTCTATTTCTAGAAGTTTTTTCTCTGTTTCTATTATTTCATTTTTTTCTTCTAAAATTCTTTTTTCGTTAAGAGAAGCATCTAATGAAATACTTTTTTCTCGCTCAAGGTCTGACTCTAAAATTTCTAAAGATTTCTGGAGTTTTATTTGAAGATTTTTTACTCTGGTTTCTTCTTCAATTAAGTTAGACATTTCCAGGTTTATTTTTTGAAGTTTAGCTAAACTTTCCATTTTTTTATCCCTCAAGGGAGCCAACCTACTATTTTCCTCTTCTAATAAAGTATTGTTGTGATTTAAATCAATTTGGACCGCACTCATCTCATCATCTTGTTCACTTAGTTTTTCAAGTATTTCTTTTTTGTCTTTCTCAATATTTGTTAATTTTAAATAATACAAACCAGCCTCTATACTTTTTATTTCTCTAGATATTTCTTTATATCTAGTAGCTTCTTCAGCTTGTTTTCTGAGATTTTCCAATTGTTTTTCTTGTTGTTTTTTTAATTCATCTGCTCTTTTTAAATTATTTTCTGCAGCGTTAAGTCTGTTCTCTGCTTCTTGTCTCCTTGCATGTATTCCAGAAATCCCTGCAGCCTCTTCAAGGACCGACCTTCTTTCGACAGGTTTAGAGGTTACAAGCATTCCAATTTTACCCTGACTAATTAGCGACGGTGAATGAGCACCAGTAGATAAATCAGCAAAAAAAGTTTGCGCATCTCTTGCCCTTACTTCTTTTCTATTCATGAAATATTTGGACCCTTTGTCTCTTTCAATTTTTCTAGTAACAATTATTTCATCTAAATCGTTATATTGTAGGGGCCCATCTTTATCTGGATTTTCAATTAAAACAGAAACTTCTGAAATATTTTTTGCCGGTCTATTAGATGTTCCTGAAAATATTACGTCTTCCATTCCCGATCCTCGCATACTTTTTGCGGAAGTCTCTCCCATGCACCATCTTAAGGACTCAACGATATTTGATTTACCACAACCGTTCGGTCCAACCACTCCAGTTAAACCTTCCTCAATTAAAAATGTAGTTTTGTCAAAAAAAGATTTAAAACCAGTTATTTCTAATTTTTTAAAATTCATTAATTATAAGTTTTTTTCCAAAAATTTTTTAAAATCTTTATATTTATGCTTGCCTTCATATTTTTTTTTATTAACATAAATAGTTGGGGTAGAACTAATTTTATATTTTTTTTGAGCATTTATTCTTTCTTCTAATATTTGATCCTGAATTTTTTCATCTTTTAAAAATAAATCAATCTTATCAGCATTTAATCCAAAATTTAATCCAATTTCTTTTAAAGATTCGTTAATTTTATTTATATCAGACCCTACTGCCCATTGATTTTGTTTTTTATATAATTCACCTAATAATTGAAAACGTTTTTCATTGTTAGATATAGCTCTTATAATTTTTTCAGCATTAAGAGCTGCTAAATCTAGTGGAAAACTGTGATGTTCAAATTTTACTTTGCCGCTATCAATAAATTCTGCTTTTAATTCTTTGAAGATTTTATCGTGAAAATTTGCGCAGTGTGGACAAGTTAAAGATGAAAATGTTTTTACTGTAATCTTCGCATCCTCAGATCCGATTTTAAGAGTCTTTTTTTCATCAGAATTAACATCAACTAGAATTGAAAAAAACACCAATAAATATATAAGAGATTTTTTAATCATTTTTTGTTTTGTAAGCATTCACTAGTTTGTTCAAAGATATTTTTAAACCAATATCATGAACGGAGTTTAATTTTTTCTCAATTTTCTTATCAATTATATATGATTTATTGTTAAATTTTTTTATTTTTTTCTTTTCCTGAATTACCCTTAATTTGATTTGTTTTACATATTCATAGCCAAAAAAAACATTAATTTTGTCAATAATCTCTTTTTTACTATATTCAACATCCACTTCTTTACCGTGAATAACGTTCAAAACTAAAATTCCATTTCGCATATCTTTGCCTATCTTAATTGTATTGGGATAACATTTGCTTGATTGTTTTCTCCCAACTATCTTGGTCCAGTTATCAACAACTTGTGATAAATTATACCCTCCCTTTCTTAAAATTTTTTTCATACCATGAGGGATAGAATTTGAAAGAGGCTTAAGTCCTTGAATGAAACTCTTGCTTTTAATATTGTTATTTTTATTATGCATTTAAACCCTAATTTATCAAAAAATATTCTATGTTGGTATGATAATAATAAAAGGTCATTACCTTGGCGTGTTGGTAAAAAATCTTCAAAAAAGCTTTATTATAGACTTTTAAGTGAATTTATGTTGCAGCAAACAAAAGTAAAAACAGTGGTGCCTTATTTCAAAAGTTTTATACTACAATTTCCAACCTTAAAATCATTATCAAGCAGTAATGAAAAAAAAATTTTAAAGTTATGGGAAGGTCTTGGTTATTATAGAAGAGCACGAAATCTTTTGGCGACTTCAAAGCTTTTAGTAGAAGAATTTAATTCGAAGCTACCAAAAGAAATAAAAAACATTAAAAAACTCCCAGGTGTGGGAGATTATACTGCTAATGCTTTGTTGGGTTTAGTTCACGACAAACCAACAATAGCAATTGATGGAAATGTAAGAAGAGTATTTGCAAGAATATTAAATAAAAATGAATCTAAAATTGACTTTGAAAAACTTATTGAAAAAAATAAAAAAAAACTTTTTAACACTAAAAGAAATTCAGATTTTGTTGAGGCGTTAATGGAATTCGGGGCAATGATTTGTAAGCCAAAAGACCCAAAATGCGTTACTTGTGGGTTGAAAAAAAACTGTAAATATTTTAAATCTACAAATAAAATCAGAAACAATAAAAGCCAAATGAAAAAAAATAAAAATTATGACATTTTTTGCTATATTAATAAAAAAAGGCAAATAGCTCTTACACAAAAAAATAATCTTGGTTTTTTAAATAATTTTAACTTACCTCAAATAAAAGAAACAAATTCTGAAACTATGAACGTAAATTGGAAATTTTTGAAAAATTATAAAAATTCTATCTCAAATATGAAATTAAATATTAATTTATATTATAAATTTTCAAAAAAAATACCCCCAGCTTTTGTTTGGTATTCGATGCAAAAAAACAAAGAATTTATTCCAAGTTTTACTAAAAAAGTTTTTAAACAATTATCAATCTTATTTTAATGAAAAAAAAAATAGCCATAATTGGTGCAGGAGTTGCCGGGTTAACACTTGCAAATTTAATTAAAAAAAATTCAGAGTTTGATTTTACCGTTTATGAAAAAAATGAAATTCTTTCTTTAGAGGAGGGTTTTGGAATTCAACTATCAGTTAACAGTGTTTCAATATTAAACAAGATTAGTTTTAATAAAATTAAATCTGAAAAACTTTATCATCCAAACAAGTTAAATTTTTATTCTATAATAAATGATAAAATTTGTGATTTAGATATTACAAAATTTAACAATGAAGACGCTAAATACACAACACTTAAAAGATCTACTTTGATAGAGTTTTTAAAAGATGGGGTTTACACCCAGCACTTAAGATTTGGAAAGAGGATTGAAAAAATTTCTGAAATCAAAGATAAGATATTAATAAATTTTGATGATAATTCAAATAGTTTAGTTGATTACATAGTTATTGCAGACGGAATGTTTTCTAGTACAAAAACTTTTTTTGACAGCAAGGTAAATAAACCTAAGTTTTCAAATGCAATTGCTATAAGAACAACTTTAGACTCAACAAAAAATTTAAATATTGACAAAAAAAATATAAATTTATTTATGGGCGCAAATTCACATTTAGTTATTTATCCAATAAATAATAGGAATGAGCTTAATTTAGTATGTATTATAAGAGAGAAAAATTTTAAAAAAGGTAACATTAAAAATTTAATTGATAAAAAAATTTTAAGCCAGAATTCAAATTTAAAAGATTTATTTGAAGGAAATATAAAGTCTTGGCCAATTTATTCATCAAAAATAATCTTTCAGCCATCAAACAACAAAGTATTTTATTTGGGCGATGCTTTTTATGGATTCCTTCCTGCCATGGCACAAGGTGCATCGCAATCAATCGAGAGTGCTTACGAACTATTTAATTTATTGAAAGATAATAAAGAAAACATACACAGTATTTATTTTAAGAATAGGTCAAATAGGGTCAAAATTATTAAGCAAAGATCAGATTTAAATTTTTTTGCATTTCATATTTCTAATTTAGTTATTCAAAAGCTAAGAAATATTGTTTTAAAGAGATTAGTAAAGAATGACAGTTTTATTAATAGTTATTTAGGTAAAGTTTATAAAAATTAAATTCTCTTCTGTGAAATAAATTTTTGTCTAAAACTGTCTATTAGAACTGGTGATCCATCAACATTACAATACCAGTAAGTCCACCCGTTGCAACTTTCTGTCCCCATAATTTTAGCTGCAACTTTATGAATAGATCCCTCAGCTTCCTTGGATTTTATACTGCCATCGACCATAATTTTAGCGTTAAATTTTTTTTTAGGGTCAAATAAAACTGTTCCAGGCTTAAGAATCCCTAACTCAACCAAAGAACCAAAAGGTATTCTTGGTTTGGATTTGTTATTTTCAACAATCTCTAGATAATCTTCTTTAATGACTTCTGTTTTATTGATTCTTTTGTACGCAGCTTTAAAGTATGTTTTATCTCTTTCTATTCCATAATATTTTCTTCCTAATTTTTTAGCAACTACTGCTGTAGTGCCTGTACCTAAAAAAGGATCAAATATTGAGTCTCCTTGATTAGTCGTGGCCAATATAATTCTATGTAAAAGAGACTCAGGTTTTTGTGTTGAATGAATTTTTTTTCCGTTTTTTTTTAATCTTTCTTTTCCACTACAAATAGGCAATGTCCAATCAGAACGCATTTGTAAATCATCATTTAAACATTTTAAAGACTGATAATTAAAAGTATATTTTGATTTTTTATTTTTTGAAGCCCAAATTAATGTTTCATGGGCATTGGTAAACCTAGTTCCTTTAAAATTTGGCATTGGATTATTTTTTCTCCAAATAACATCATTTAATATCCAGTAGTTTAAATTTTGCAAGTGATAGCCTAAACGAAAAATATTGTGATATGAACCTATAACCCAGATACTTCCATTTTCTTTTAAAACTCTTTTACATTCAATTAACCATTCTTTGCAGAAATCATCGTAGTGTTTAAAACTTTTAAAGTGATCCCACTTATCATTAACACCATCAACTTTACTAGAATCAGGTCTTCTAAGCGTTTCACCAATTTGCATGTTGTAAGGAGGGTCCACAAAAACTAGATCAAAAAACTTGTCTGGAATTTTTTTAAGTTCTTTTAAAGAGTCTCCATTAACAATTTTGTTATTAAAATCTAACATTTTAAGATTCAACTCTAAATTGAATTATAGGTCAAACTGTTTTCGATAAAAAAATAGTCTTCTTGTGTCTTAAAATTTTATTTCGACAACATCTTGTGTATAGGTTTGAAACTTTTTCTGTGATGCAAAGTTATGCCAAATTTTTTTAAACCTTCAAAATGTGCTTTAGTTCCGTACCCAAAATTTCTTTCCCAAGCATAGTCTTTAAATTCTTCAGATAATTTAATCATAAGCAAATCTCTGTATGTTTTAGCAATAATTGAAGCTGCACTAATACACTTAATTTTTTCATCTCCATTTATAATAGTTTCGTAATTTTTTATTCCCCTTGGAGCAAAAGTACCATCTATTAAAATTAATTCAGGTTTTTTTTTAAGTTTGTCGATTGCCCTTTTCATTGAAAGAAGAGAAGCTTGTAAAATATTTAAATCAAATATTTCTTTTACCGAAGCAGTACCAATCGCGTAAAAAGAATTTTCTTTAATATGTTTTGAAATTTTTAATCTATTTTTAAAGCTAATTTTTTTTGAGTCTTTTAATATTTTCAAGTCAATATTTTTTTCCAAAATAACTGCTGCTGAGACAACTGGTCCAGCAAGGCATCCTCTTCCCACCTCATCAACTCCTGCTGTAATTTTTTTATAATTCAATTTTTATATTTAATTCTGTTATTTTTTTTCTTATCATTTTAAGATCTATCCATGACATTGCTTTTTGGGCAGGTTGTCTCATTAAAAAAGCTGGATGGAAAGAAGAAATAATTAATAAATTATTTTTTCCAATTTTTTTTTTAATCCATTTACCTCTGGCCTTTGATATTACATTTTCATTTCCTATAATTGCATTTAATGCTGTGCTCCCTAATAATAAAATTATTTTGGGTTCGATTATTTCAATATGTTTTATTAAATAAGGTAAATATTTTTTAATTTCCTTTTCGTCAGGACTTCTATTTTCTGGAGGCCTATAATTTACGACATTTGTAATGTAAACATTAGTTCTGTTTAAATTGATCGATGAAAGCATTTTATCTAAAAGTTGACCGGCTCTCCCCACAAATGGGAAACCCTCTTTATCTTCATTGGCACCGGGGCCTTCACCAATTATCATAATTTTTGCATTTGGGTTGCCATCTGAAAAAACTATATTTGTTGCATTTTTTTTTAATTCACAGTTGCTTATGTTTTGTATAGAGTTTTTAAGTCTTTTGAGTAATTGCCCTTTGTTTCCAGCAGCAATTAGATTTTTATTTTTAAACCTGTTTATTGACTGGTTGTCATACACCAGGTTGTAATTAATTAAGCTGTAATATTTAATTAATTTTGTTAATTTAGTATTAATTTTTTTATTCATTTATATTATTATGAAAATAAATAACATGTTTTTTAAACTTATATTACAAATTATAATTTTTATAAGTATTGTTAATATAGTCCACGCCAAAAACTTTGACAAATACAAACAGGCAGATAAAATTTCTAATTATTTCTCTGGAATTGTAGCACTAAATGATAGTGAATACTTTAATTCCTACAAATACTTAAAAAAACTTGAAGGACTAGAAGATATTCATTTAAGATATTCACAATTATATCAATACGCCTTAGTCAATATAGAGAGATTTGAGGAGGCCTTTAAATATTCAAAAAAATTAGAAAAAAAAGGAGTTTCTTATTATGAAAGTAATTTAGTTATAGGAATTTATCATTTAAAAAATGAAAACTATAATCTGGCAAAGAAATATTTTAAAAAACTAAGATATAAAAATTCAAGAAATAACTTACCAACACTTTTAACTGAGACCTTAAATTTATGGGTTACTTTTCCCGAAGTCAGTAAATCCATTGCTTTAAAGTCGATAAATGAACTTCCTAAAAGATACGATAGCATTAAAAAAATTCAGAATATTTTTACTCATTGTTTTTACAATTCAGAGGATACAATTCAAGAATTTGAAAAGTTGAACTCTGAACAAAAAGAATCTTTTCAGAGATATAATTTTTTTTTCGCAAATTATTTAAATAAAATAGGAAAAAAAAATAAAGCTATTTTATTTATAGATAATTCCATCGACTTATACCCAAAAAATTTGATGATTAATCAATTCAGAGAAGACATCTTGTCAGCAAAAAAAAAAAGTTTTGCTGATAGTTTTGACTGTCAAAAAATACAAAATGTTATTGCGGAAATTTTTTATATTACTGCTAACGCTCTTTCTTCTCAGTCACAGTATGCTTTATCTAATTTTTATATAAATTTAGCAAAATATCTTAATCCAAACTTTACTTCATTCGAAACTCTTTATGCTGAAAATTTTTTTAGAACTGGAAACTATAATAAAGCACAAAAAATTTATGAAAAAATAAAAAACAAAGGTTCAGTTTACAGTTGGTACGCCTCTAAGCAAAAAGCTGCAACTTTATTTGAAGTAAGAGAAAAAGTGGATGCAGTTAGTTATCTTGAGGAAGAATTTAAAAATATTAAAAATCCCAAAATTAATGAAATTTATGAATATGCTTCATTTTTAAAAAATAACAAAAAATATAAAGAGGCTGCTTTGTTTTATACCAAAGTTTTGGAAAATATTGACAGCGAACACTTTTTATATGCGGAAGCTAGTGATGGAAGAGGTATTGCTTACGAGAGAACAGGCAGATGGGAAAAAGCAGAATTAGACTTTTTAAATTCACTAAAAGCATTACCAGACCAAGCCTATGTAATGAATTATCTTGCTTACTCATGGATAGAAAAGGGAATTAACATAGAAAAATCTTTAAAGATGCTAGAAAAAGCAAATGAGCTAAAAAAAAATGATGGATATATTATTGATTCTTTAGGTTGGGCTTTATTTAAATTAAAAAGATACAAGGAATCAAAAGACTATCTTCAAGAAGCGTTAAGCCTAATGCCATTTGACCCAACTATAAACGATCATTTTGCAGATTCACTTTGGATGAATTCTCAAAAAGTTCAAGCTAGGTATTATTGGAATACTGTTTTGAAATTAGACAAAGTAGAAAAAAAATTAAAAAATTCAATTTTAGATAAATTAATTTTTGGTCTGCAAAAAAAATCTCAATAATGTTAAAATCTTATTCAAAAATTAATTTCTCTTTAAGGGTTATGAAAAAAATGATAAATGGCCTTCATGACGTTCAGTCTAATTTTTTCCTGATTTATTTGCACGATGACATAAAAATTCAAAAAATTAAAAGCAAAAGAGATATAGTGTTATTCAAAGGTATTTTCAATAAAAAAATAAATAAACGTCTTAACACTGTCATAAAAACACTTAAAGTATTAAGAGAAAAAAAATTAATAATTGATAACTATAAAATAACAATTAATAAAAAAATTCCTTCTTTCTCAGGTTTAGGCGGAGGCACGGGAAATGCCGCAAGTATTATAAAATTTTTTTTAAAGAAAAAAGTAATAGAAAAAAATATTGTAATTTTTGAAAAAAAAATAGGTTCTGATTTAAGACTTTTTTTTTACAAACAAGGTTTTCAAAAAAATTTAAGAAATATAATTAAATATAAAAAAAAATATAAATTCTATACCACGATAGTTTTCCCCAAATTAAATTGCTCTACAAAAGAAATATACTCAAAAGTTAAAAAATATGGACTGCCCAGTAAAGTAAATTTTTCAAGAATTAAAGATAGATCTCAATCTAATTTTATTAAACTTTTAAAATATGAAAAAAATGATTTGCAAGATATTGTAGTAAAAAAACACCCAATTATTGGAAAAATAATTACTTTTACGGCGCTGCAGAAAGGGTGTCTTTTTTCAAGACTTACTGGTTCTGGTTCTGCCTGCTTTGGAATCTTTAATAGTTACAAATTGGCCAAAGAAGCCTCTAAAAAAATTAAAAGAAAATATCCTCAGCTTTGGTGTATAGCCACAAAAACTATTTAATTTTTCAATTTTGTGATATATCAGTTTCATAAGTTTGGGGCATAGCCAAGCGGTAAGGCAGTGGTTTTTGATACCACCATCCTAGGTTCGAATCCTAGTGCCCCAGCCAATTAAATATGTTTAATTTAAGTTTAATTAATAGAATAAAAAAAAAAATTTTTCCATTTTATAAAAACAAAGATCTAAAGTTTGTTTTTAAAAAACTACATGAAGGTTTTCCAGCTCAGTCAAAGACAGCTATGTTTGTTGGTGGTTGCGTTAGGAAATATTTAACCAATGAAGATATTGACGATATAGATATTGCCACTTCTCTAACCACAGATCAAATCAAAGAAAGTTTTAAAGATACAAAATTTCAAATTATTGACAGCGGAATAAAACATGGCACTGTAACTCTTGTATCAGGAAAATTAAAACTTGAGCTAACTACTTTGAGAAAAGATATTAAAACTGATGGTCGTCACGCTGAAATTGAATTTACCGACAACTGGTTAAAAGACTCTGAAAGAAGAGATATAACAATTAATGCCATCTATCTCGATGGGAATGGTAAGATATATGATTATCAAAGTGGTGTTAAAGATTTAAAAAACAATATTATTAAATTTATTGGCGAGCCTAACACTAGAATACAAGAAGATTATTTAAGAATAATTAGGTTTTTAAGATTTGCTATTCAATATGATAGCAACATAGACGCGCAAACGATTGAAGCATTGAAGTTGAATTTAGTTGGTATTAAAAACCTTTCAAGAGAAAGAGTTTTAGATGAGTTATTTAAGATAATAAAATTGAATAATTTTCACAATATTCTTAGAGATATAAATAAAAAATTTATTTTTTTATTAATTTTTCCAGAATTAAAATATATTGAAAGACTTAATAAACTTGATAGTTTAAAAAAGAATAAAATTTTAAATAATCAAAATGTTATTATTTTATCAGCCTTGTTGATTGATCAGTCAAACAATCATGAATATTTTTGCCACAAATACAAAACTTCTAATTCTTTAAAAGAAGAATTAGAACTAATATCCTCAGAACATTTTAAATACAGGTCTGATAAAAATTATTTTACAAAAAATTTGAAAAAAAATGTTTATTTGTTTGGAAGAGAAAAATTAAAAAAAATTGCTATATTTACTTTTTTAGAAAATAAAAAATTTAGTTTATCTGAATTATTGAAAATTATTGAAAATATTCATGATATAACTATACCAAAATTTACATTTAACGGTGAAAAACTAAAAAAAAAAGGATTCACCGAGGGTAAAGAAATAGGAATTGGTCTTAAGAAGCTAGAAAAAGAGTGGATAGAAAATGATTTTAATTTATCAGATCAAAGAGCTGATTCAATAATTAATAAGATTAGAATTTACAAGTATTGAACATCCAGGACTTCAAAATTTCTTTCACCTGAGGGGGTTTTGACCACCACCATGTCTTTAACAGATTTTCCAATTAGAGCTTTGCTGATAGGTGATTTATAATAAATTAAGTTTTTTGA
>Ga0114997_10001972_pt1 | contig 16756 bp, 7 predicted proteins | sample ArcticOcean_MG_C_2_FD_87045 | JGI IMG/M metagenome (GOLD analysis project Ga0114997, IMG submission 87045) | Marine microbial communities from western Arctic Ocean - ArcticOcean_MG_CB4_136 | ecosystem: Environmental > Aquatic > Marine > Oceanic | place: Arctic Ocean: Canada Basin | collected...
AAAGTGCAGAACAATAACGACGACATCAGTGAAGCGGAAGAAGAGGACGACGAGGCGAATAATATAGTTTTGCTCAACGATAGATCGTTCGATAGTTTAGCGACGACGTCGCATAGAAGTGGTAGACGTGATAGAAATGGAAGTAACGGTGTCATCTCTGATCCCATCGCACCGACTGGTTCAGACGTCGTCACGCTCAGACGACTTCTCGTCTGGTTAGACGAGCCGAAACGAATGATGCGCGCTTTAGCCATCGTATGCGACGCAGTAGAACATTTAAGAGGCGGCTCGTTACTCGCGGAGTTATATAGACATTCGGATACCGGTGATGTCGTCCACGATGGCATCATTCGACGCGTCTTGGCGAAAACTGCTAAACCGTATTTTGAAGCGATGAAAGAATGGTGCGCGAGAGGCGACTCGAGTTTTAAATCCGACGGTACCAGTAACAAAGCGGGAACCATGATTGGCGAGTTTTTCGTACAAAGAAACGATCGTTATTATCGTCACAGAAATAATAATATCGATAGTGTCCACGCGATGGACAAAGATCGCGACGATGACGAGGACGATGATGATGTAGAGGCGATAAACCGATGGTACCGCTTCGATTCCGACGACGAGATTGTCGACGACGGTCGATTACCTTCTTCATCCGTGTCTTGGAAGAGCGGCTTCGTCATCGACGAGAGTTCGAAATCGTTTTTCATATCCTCGAAAACGGCAAACGAAACCTTGAAGTGTGGCGCGGCGATTGCGTTTTTGAAGAACGCGTGCAAAGACGAGAAATGGGGTGACGTATCGCGTACGATTTTGAAACATTTTGACGAATTCTTTGCGTCGTTGTCGACATCGACGGCGTCGACGGCGTTTACTTCTGACGACGAGAATAGTTTTGAAAAGCTCGTCAAAATGCTGCCCGATATCATTTCAAACGCTAAACGCGTAGCCGACTCAGCCGTCCGAGAATCCTTATTCGAACACTATCGTCTCAAGGCTCACTTTGTCGCGTTGAAGCAGTACTTGTTGTTAGGCCAAGGCGATTTCATTCACGCGCTCATGGAATCCATCCACGACGAGCTCGATAAAGAAATCGACCCGATGAGTCGCGAAGGTATATCGCAATATTCATTGCGAGGTAATTTAGACGCCGCCGTTCGCGTTTCCAACGCCTGTTTAGCAGATCAGCACGTTATCGATGCTTTGAGCGTGCGCCTGATGAAACCGCTGGAAGATGAAACAGGATGGGACGTGTTCTCTCTCGAGTACAAACTCCGCGCACCGTTGACGACTATCTTCAGCGACCGTGAAATGGGAAGATATTCTCGAGCGTTCACGTTCCTTTGGAAGTTGAAACGAGCCGAGTATACGCTGTGCGAGTTATGGAAAGCCATGAAACCGACGGTTTCGTCCAGATTCCAACGCGAAGGTTTAGGTGGTAACATCGGCAAAGCGTTAGAGGTTGAACAGGCGCGATGTCATCGCGTGCGACAATCCATGCACGCATTGATAAGCGATGTCCAGTATTACGTTATGTTTGAAGTCTTGGGACCGTCTTGGAACGAGTTTGAATGTAAATTATCCCATAACGCGGCAAATGACGATTTAGATTCCATCATCGCCGGTCACGAAAACTATTTGAATTCAGTCATCGAAAAGGCGTTGTTAGGCACGAAATCGCAGGTTTTGCAACGAAGTTTACAGCTGATTTTCGATTCCGTACAAAAGTTCAAATCACACACGTTCAAGCTATACGAAGCGATCGAGGATGCCTCGCGAGTGCGAAAATCCGATCAAAGACGTATCGTCGAGCGCGAGATGAATCAGCAATGGGGCGTCGATTTTGGCGAATCCAAGGAAGGTGAAGACTATTTGAGCGAAGATTTCGTCACGGGCGCGAAGGAAAGTTTAGATTCCATCGAAAACGAGTTTCAGAAGCACGTCGATGGGTTCTTGAAGTTGCTTCCGTTGCAAACGCACGTGGATACTTCGTTTCTTTCGTTTCGATTAGAGGCGACGTTTCGGCAAGGCGCTTAGAGGAAAGAACCTAGGTAGAGCATCAATAGCATTAGTAATAAGCTTCTTTTTAAATTCTTATTAAAAACGAGTCTTTAATAATATTTGTACATGTCTAGTGGTTTTCCCTCTCTCTTTCTCTTTTAGTATTTGTCGTCGTCGTCGTCGTCGTTCTCTAGAAATTTTTTGTATTTTAATTGATTTGCACTTCACGGTCGAAGATCCAAGAGAACGATTCTGTCATCGGCCCTTTCTTCGCCGCTTTCTTTTTACCGAATGCCGCTAATTTACGAATACGATCCGGTTGTTTCATCAAATATTCTTGCGCTTCCATCGCTTCTACCGACAAACCAGTCATGGAGTTGATCTCCCATCTCTTGATCAAATGGTCCATGATATCCGCGTAGTCATCCGCGGTGTACACGCCCGATCGTTCTGCCACGGCGGCGAAATCGCTAAACAAATCTCTCCCCGTTCTCGCTCTGTGCTGACCATCGTCCATCAAGTGCGCCGGCATGGTAATTTGTTTCCTCATCATATCCGCAAACGCCAACACCGCTCCGTCTGGATCTCTCTTCTTTACTTCGTCGATGATTCTTTGGTACGCAATCTCGTGTCTGCCTTCATCGGCGGCGATGATGCCGCAAATCTTGGCCAACTTATCGTCGCCAGCCTCCAACGCCATTCTCGCGGTGTTCCCGTGCGAAACCTTCGTCGCTCTCTCTTGAAACGACGTGTATACGAAACCCAAATACGGATTGTTGTCCGTCTTCGGGTTCATCCCGCTTCCAATCAAATTCTGAATAGTCGTCTCGATCGGTTTCATGTTGCACTTACCAGTCATCCACATGTACTTGTTCATCAAATCACCGTGTCTGTTCTCTTCCGCGGTCCACTTTCTCGTCCATTGCGCCCACGGCGTCCCGTCCGCGCCCGTGGTATCCTTCGTCTCTTCCAACGTGTTCAACATGTTCATGTACGTCGGTAAAGCTTCTTCCGTGATTAAATCGCCGACTAAAACCACCATCAAATCGTCCGAAATTCCTTTCGATCTCTCTTGGATTTCCTTGATTTCGTCCAAGAACTGTTCGGATTCCGGATCCGGGAGAAAGTCTTGCGGTTGCCAGTTTTTGTTGGTGTCTTTCAGAAGGCCCATGAGCTGTTTTAAAATAGAATTTTGCAGAGAGAGAGAGAGAGAGAAGGAGGTGAGTACAGAACGCACTTGGCGCGCGAGTGAGTTGTTTCAGCGAACAACAACAAGAACGAGCACGAGGGAAGAATAAAACGCCACCACGCGTCGCGTTGCGCGCGTTTGAAAGCGCGTTTACCAAAATTCAATTTCTTATCTCTCCCTTAAAGTGGGGGAGACGTCACGGGGAACTTCCGCGATACGAATTTCTCTCGCTCGCTCGCTCGCTGCTCTTCAATCGCACGCGTGTACACGCGACGATCACAAACGGACGAGTTTTGGAAGAGTTATGCACCGAAAACGACGCGGCGTAAAAAGTACACGCGTTATATAATCCTTACCTCCCCGCCGGCAAAGCCAGACATGTCTCGAATAACCTCCCGTTGGTGATCTCTCAACCGAAATTTCTTCGTCTCGGCGTCGTTTTCGACGATTATTCTCGGCGAGTCGTTCACGACCGCTTTCGTCGTCGCGCATCGCTTTTTGGACGACGTCTTTTGCGGGTGCTTGGCCGTGAACAACGCGTGCGGTAAAGATGTTTTGCTGGAAAGCGTAAACATTTTTTGGGTGAGAGCGGTGTGTTGTTGTTGTGGAGAGTATTGTTCTGAGGAAGTCAAACGTCTGGTGCAAAACAAACAAACGTCTGAGCCACAAACAAACAAACGAAAGAGAATTTCTGAATGTGCAGTCGTCCGTACTAAGCAAATTTGGCATCGAGATTCCGCAGCCAAAAGAAGCTGATTTTACTCGCTACTCTACAGGTTCTACAAAAAGCTATCGCTATCGCTTTCTACTGTGTATGTATACATTTGCTCTGATATTTTAATCAAGCTCGGATGCTTTCAAAGAACTCATTCTTACAAGCTGGAGTGATTGCTTTAGAGACTTCTGTGACGGTTTCACTCATCGAACGCGAGAGGGAAAGTTGCGCGCGGAGCCACGCGGCGGTTTCCTCGTGTTTCGTTTTGTTCTTCTTCTTCTTCCTTCTGCCAACCAGAGAATACCAAGAAAAGTACTTTTGAAAGGCGAGTAAACCTAACGCGCGAGAAACTCTTTCGGATGGCACTAAGTTTGGATCTAGATATCTATCTAGTAACCGCTTTCGAGCACCGGTTCGCGCATAACTTATGGCGCTTTCGATGGCGCGTTTCAAAAGCGCGTGGCCGCACGGCGTCACGCCGGGAACTGCCTCCACCGCACGCACGTAAGAGGTTGTTTTTGCCGCACACAAGAGTAACGCTTGGTACATGTTTGTCGCAATAGTCTCACGACTGTTTACTCTTGGGTCGTATAAAAGCGCGCAGAGTTTGTGGTTCAAATACGACCGCGTTTTGTTCGAGAGGTATTTCCACGCCAAATGTGAACTCGGAAGATTTATTGTTTCGCGAAGCCAGACGTTGAGATACTTGGAGTAATCCGCGCGCACTTCCAGCGTTTGCGTGTCGAAAAGCAAACCGCACCATGGAATAAACTCACACCCATCTTTACATTCCACATTCTTTTCTAATTTGCGTTCCAGATGATCAAAGTTTATCTTTGTCTTTGTCGGATTGATTTCCACACCATATTCGGCAATACCGTCGAGCAAAGAGTTCAAGAAGTGTTTCGCTCTAGAGAAATTGTCCGTGACAAAAAGTAAATCGTCCGTCCAGCGCATAAAAACACCGTCGCCGTACCCTTCGTTCAAAACTTTCTTCTTTGGCGTGCCTTTATAAATCTCAGTTTCGAACGCGGCCATCGATTGCGTTTGCTCCATGTGCGCGTAAAACAAAGCGCATAGTTTCGTGGAAAGAATCGAACCTTGTGGAATGCCAATCTTTTGACGGAATAAGGAACCGTGTGATTTAACGAGCGTGTTTCCGAGATGTTCACGAAGCGTGTTCAGCGCCTGGTGACGATATGCAGTGCGCGTTTTACCTAAATCGATAGACACGGACCCGGGTGGGAGCGTTTTGACGAGCGCGCGCCGACCGACGTCGCTCTCGTTTGGCGAAAAGATTGGACCGGGTAGTTTCTTCTTCGAGTTTTTTATATTCTCGTCCGCCGTCGCGGTGTTTGCATCGGTTTGCGATGATGTTATCGCGGATCCTGATGAATTCTGATGTACGATATCCGTACCTGTGTCTTCATCATTTTCCGTGGCAAACGCAACTTTTCGTGTGGCGTATCTGTTTCCGAGCACGCTCTGCGTCCGGTATTTAAGCATGGCGTATTCCTGTTTCTTGAACAAACTCGATATGACAGTTTCGAGCTTTTCCGTTGGAATGGAATCAAAAGCAGCTTTGATATCGGCACACACGAAGTATAACTTCGGCAATTTTTTCTTGTCTTTCACAGTCGCTTTCGTTTTGTTGATATCCTCCGGAGAGTCCTCGGAGTCTACCACTTCATCCACCTCGTCGGTATTCAAGAGCCCCTGCTTCCTTCTCCATCGTTCGGCAAAAGGCGCGTATATTTTCATCGTCTCGTCGTAATCACTCACAAAGTTCCCCATCAACGTCTCATCTGCTCGAATTTCGTGGTCAAGTATGTCTGAAATCGTATATAGACGATCGTTCACAGGCTCGAATTCAAATTTCATCTTCTTCCTGTGGCCGCTCCCGTCTCGCTTTTTACTCGTTAAACGCATACTCGCCGGTTGTCCGAGCATGGCAATCGGGCGAACACCTGTTTTCTTTGGTTTCCAACGAATTCGAGAAAAGCCCAAAGAATGGTGCGAAAGCGTGTTTTCTGTGTCGTTCTTAGAAAGCTTTTCGTATCTTCCGCTCGTGACGAATTCTTTATTCTTTGCGCGAACAATTCGCGACCAGACGCCTTTGCGATAATAGTACATTTTCTGTCGCTCGTGATCGGTATCGGTGACAAAAAAGTGCGAACGGATGACGGGGAACACAATGGATTTGATAATCCAAAGTATAATCTTCTCAACCCGTCGCTTTCGTGCTTCAAACTCGGCAACTGTCTTCTTCTTTTGTATTTTCTTCTTCTCGCGGCGGCGATAATCCACATTATCCAAGAATGCGTAGTCCGATGTTTTCACACCAATCATAGCTTCGTGTAAAGTGCACCTCTCGATTCTTCTCAAAGATACGATTCTCGAGACAAACTCGCGTAAACGCCTCTTTGTGGTCGTTTTTGACCCGAGAAACTGTTTTGGAAGCACCCCGCGGAGAATAGCCCAGATGAAGCTCGAAACGTCCTTGTGAGACGAGTTCAATTTGACCAATTGCTCGGTATCAGCCGTTCTCCAATCGGAACGTTTAACCGGACAGTGTAGATCTAATAGTTTAGCAAAGTTGCACTTTTTTGCACGTCGTAACGTGCGTCGAAGGAGGGGTAAAACATTTTTCTGGTGCGATTTGGAGATGCGTATGGTCATTCGCGGGCTTTTCTGCGAGAGCTGCGTCGGGATGATTTCTTGATGCTCGGAGGACATGTAGCTCGACGGCGCTTGACTCATAACCATTCGCGGATCGTTGATTCGTTGTTGATGCATCAATGGTGTTTTTACTTTCCGCTTCTTCGCTCCAAAGATATCTGCATACAGTTTACGCGAAGCGTTTATGCTCGACCCGTTGCATCGCAGGATATGTTTCGCAGGAAAACCAGGTCGTTTGGAGAATGTCGAGCAATATAAAGCCGGAGATCGATCTAACACTATATTTCTCGGATGGTTCGCGTCAACTGTCTTCTTAACATCCTTTCTCTTCGTCTGTTTGTCAATTACGCGCGAGGTTTTTGCTTTCAACTCGGCTTGATGGATTTGTTCTTGTTTCTCCTTCGCGAGACGTTCGAGTTTACGTTGTTTCGATTGTTCCGCATATCGAGCGAGCATGGCCCATTTCTCGTCTTCTCCCATACTTTCGGTGGCAATAAAACTCGTGGTGTTCGTTTCTTCTCTTTTCGCCTCGTCCGTCGTTTCCTTCGCTTTCGCCTCAGCCTCGGCGCGCTCTTTCGCCAGTTTGCGTCGAACCCAGCTCGGCGGACGAGGCTTCTTCGTTTCTCTCCCTCGCTTCTTATTTTTGACTGGAGAATCATTCATATCATCTTCTGCTGTCCCTTGAACACCTGCGTCGTCGTCGTCTGCGTCTGCGTCACCGTTATATTGCGAAGGCGTTTCTGGTATGCACCAATCATCGTCCTCGAGCTCTTGCGTGCTCAGAATGGGCGTATCTTCCTTCGTCGTTTGAGTGTCCTCCTCCGGCGTCGCTTCAGGCACAGAGTTTTCCTCGTTACCTAAGACAACAAAGTTTGCGTTCACCGTCGTTTGTTTCATCGTCACGTCTTCTTTCGACAACAATTGTTGTGGTTGTCCATTTTCTACTTTTCCATTGCCTTCTTTTGCCTTCTTCTTCATATCGGCGTACTCTTTGCGTTTTGCTTTCCTCCGTTTTACTTTCTTAATCTGTTTTGGAGTGAGTTTCTTCTTCACCTTCTTCGCGCCTTGCGAGAAAACGCTGCTGTAGTTCGCCATTGACTCGTGGTGACTCACCCCGGAGGCCAGCGCACTCGCCGTGCTTTTCTTATACGTACAGTTCGCGCGATCCATAGACGCCTTAAAAACCACGTGCTCAGATGTGATTGGTTTTCCCAGAATTTGAACCAATCTCTTCTCTTTCTCGCTACTCAATCGGCGACCACGCGAACGCTTCTTACTTTTCTTCTTCGCTTTTGCAATCACCGTCGGCGCACCGCTTGTTTCAAATAACTGTCGAACGCTCTTCTCCGCGTTCGCCGTCGTCGTGGACGTCGAAGTCGACGTCAAACTCGCGAACCCGCTCGCGTACAACATCAACCACTCCGCTATCTCGTCCCCTACGCGATCCCACAACGTCCCCCAATGCGTGCTCGTCGCGAACGCCTCGGCACTATTCACGCAATTCCTCTCGTCTCTCCCTTTGGCAAACCTGGTCAATCCAAAACACAACGCGTTATTCGGCTTTTGCCGAGCGCTGAAAAACTTCATCTGCACCGTCGCCACGCGTTCCTTCGCCGTCGGTCTCCCGATAGCCGGAGGCGAACTCATCGTCGGATATCCGCGCGCGCCCAAATCCTCCTCCTCCTCCTCCTCGGCCTCTTCCTCCGCGGAACTCTTCATCACCAGCGGTGGTAACCTCTCCGGTAGCGCTATAAATGACTCGTCCAAAACGCCTCTCGCGTACGCTCTCGAATCTCTCTCTTTATCCTCCAAATTTTTCATCACGCTTTTCGGCACTCCATGAAACTGTTCGCACACTTTTCGAATCGCCTCTCGCACCGTGTACACGTGACGACCGTACACCGCTCTCAAAAGAATCGGAATTTCGTTCTGCTTTTTTTTGTTGTTCTCTCCTCCCTGTTGTTGCTTCTTTTGTGCCCGACGACGACGTCGATGATGACCACGCCGACGCGAGAGTTCATCCTTTTCCTCCTCTGATGGTGGTGGTGGTCTCTTTTCCATTTTAATACTACGGCAAAGAAGCGACGACTCCTACAGATTCGCGTAAAAAATCAAATCATCCCTCTTCCTCTTCTCCTCTCTCATCATAATAAGTCCTCTCTCTTCTTCGAGAAAAAAAAAGCCGTCTACCCAGTCGACATGCAAACGCACACAGTAGCAACGACAACAACGAAAGAGCCGTTCGTTGCGCGTTGGTGAGAAGAGAGTGAGATTATTATGTTTGTGAATATATATGCGAGATGATTCTGCGGTAGATTTATGATTTTTTTTTCTTCTGTTTGCTCCTCAAAAAACTCAATTTTAGGCACCCAAAAAGGGGAAATTTTCGTCGTCAATTTTCGTCTTAAAATATGAAATGAGTTTTGTTCGACTGTTTCTGACGACTGGATTGGCGACGGTGACGGCATCGGTAGGCCTGTGCGTCGGGTACGGCGTCGCGCTCGGACCACCTTCGAGAAATTGTTGTTGTCGCGACGATGCGAGCACAAAAAAGAAGCGTTCAACAACAACAACACCGTCGTCATCGTCATCATCGGTTGAAATTTACGACAAACTGGCGAAAACGTTTGACGACGAATTGAACTTTCACGAGTTTTTCACCGGCATTGATTTCTTGCGATCTCGTTTAGTTCGGAGAGCAAATAAAGGAGACGTGTTGGAAGCGGCGTGTGGAACCGGCCGGAATTTGAACAAGTATCCGTTTGGGGAGAAGATGTTGAAGCGCGTGGTGTTGACGGACGCGTCGGCGGCGATGGTGAAGGAAACGAGCGAGAAAATTTTTCATTATTCGAGACGAGGTAACGATGGAACAACTAAAATCAAAGCAGAAGTAGACGACGCGACGCGGATGAAACATAAATCGAACAGTTTTGATTACGTCGTGATGACGTTTGGACTTTGCTCCACGGCGAATCCAGGGAAGGTTGTGAAGGAACTCGCGCGGGTGACGAAACCAAACGGCGAGATATTGATGTTGGAACACGGACGTCCCCCAGAAGGAAGCGTGCACGACTATTGGCTCTCGAATATCTTAGACGCGCACGTTGATATGCACGAAAAGAAGTGGGGATGCGCTTGGAATAAGGACATAGAAAAGATAGTCAGGGAGAGCGTAGGAGATACTTGCGACGTGGTGACGTTCGATCGATGGCATTTTGGAACGACCTCGTACATAGTGTTAAGGAAGCGAGAATTGTAGGCAAAGAGTAGTTTAATTAGGTTATACATATATCGTAGGCGCGTGTAAGCACATATAAATAGAGCATAGATTAAATAGCAAAATATAGTTCTTGTGAATATGTATGATATGACTTTTCTTTCGCAAAGAGTAATAATTAAAAACACAATCTGTTTACGCGCCGAAATACTTCGGGCGAATATTCAATCCAACTATTAAAGCGAGCGTCAAGTAATACGTCACCGAGCCAGTAAACATGTACGAATCAAATCTGTCCAAAAATCCGCCGTGACCGGGGATAAACTTTCCGGAATCTTTTACGCCGGCGTTGCGCTTCATCACCGATTGCAACAAGTCTCCGAAAACCGAACTCGCGTAAATAAAGCCTCCGATAATTAACGTTCTCCACAACTCCTCGGGAATCCCTAACAAATACCAGCATATTCCGGAACACGCGATGCTAAAAATCCCACCACCAATGGCGCCTTCGATGGTTTTATTCGGCGAAATCGTCGTCAACTTCTTCCCGAAGAATTTTTTGCCAAAATTTTTACCGCTGAAATACGCCCCGACGTCCGCAGAGACGACGCACAACACCGTCATCAACGTGATGGAGACGCCTAAAGTCCAACTCGTCGGTCCTCCTAGCTGCAATGGCCAACTGGAAACGATAGAACCGGCTCGATCGATTGCCAACGGAATCCCAGACATCGCTCTCAGTTTAATCCAAAACGAAGGCAAAAACCCGCAATAAAATAATCCAAACAACGTCGTCGTGAATTCAATAAAGTGCGACTCTTCGTTGGAAATTAACGCCGCGACCGCGCAGGAAAACGCGGCAACCATAGCCATCGTCACTGGTAGCGATCTCCCCCCGGAGACGTGCAAGATTACGCACAAAAACACCGAACACGCGGTTATCCACTTTGCCGCCCACCTCGGCGGCGGGTGCGGCAGCTCCTCGTTCACTTTCGACATCAACTCGAAATACTCCGTCCCGGACGCGTACGCGCACAAACCAATCAAAGCGACCCAGAACCACCCTCCAAACCCGAGGAAAAACGCCGCCAAAACGCCCAAAACCAACGCGGAAACCGTTCTCTTTACAATTTTTGGTACTTTTTTCTTCTTTTTCAGTTCGTTGGCGACGAGGAACGCCTTGTGTCGAGCATCTTGGGCGGCGTAAAACTCAGACTCGGCGTTCGCCGACGACCCGGCTTTCGCGACCCACAGCGGCGAGGAGGAGAAATCCTCTATTTTCTTCTCTCTTCTTTTCGCGTGGGCGCTTCTACGCCTGCGTTCTTCTCGCAACCGCGAACTCCCACCACACGACGACACGACTTCCCTCCTCAAATTCTTCTTCTGCGCCGTCGTCCTTGCTCTTCTGCCGTGGTTGTTGTTCTCTGCTGTCCTTCTCATCGACGATACGAACGATACAGACGATACAGACGATACTCCATAAAACATCATCTTCTTCTTTCTATTTTTATACGCGTGTGGTGATGATAAAAACTTTAATGTGTTTACGCATTTAGATAGAGTTAGGGGAAAAGTATTATTATGGAGATAAAAAGCGCAGAGCAAAAGAGAGCACAGAGAGCTCTGCCCAAAGGCCAAAGCCAAAACATCAAACTGACAAGAAAGTCTTAACAAAAAGAAAATACGCGAGAGAGGAGCGCAAAACGACCAAAACACACACACCCTCTTTGCGAAAGATAAGGCGTATGTGGTGTCGTCTTTAGTAATAAAACTTCCCCAACAAAGTAGGGAAAGGACGAGCTGCAGAAGAAGAAGAAGGAGATGAACGCGAATAATCTCGCGCGATGATGATTCTTCTTCTTGTCGGAGAGAGAGAAGAGCGCTTACGAGAAAGCACAGAAAAAGCACAGAAAGCACGAAAAGCAACAGAGCGTCGCTTTGTTTTCATCGCTTTGTTTTCCATCTTTTAAAAAAATTTCAGCTGTTTTCCTGCAAAAACTTGTGCCGCTTGGAGGCACAAGGCACACACACACAAATCAAAATCTCTCCCAATCTCCACCGCGCACCAGAGTTCCATTCATCGTCCTCTTTGAGCACTTTACGTCGTAAAAAACCGATCAAATCCACCGGTATTTGATCGGCTAGATCGCGTTTGCCCCGTTAAGGGACAAAAAGATCGGAAGGAAACTTCGGAAAGACCGGTTCAACCGGAGAAGAGTACTACGCGGTCGAGTGAGATTCGCCGGCGAAAGGGTAGAAATTTTCGAAGGCGAAAGAAGGGCCAAGAAAGAAGAACAGAAGAAGAGGAAGAGACAAAAAAAAAATTGAAAGAGAAAAACAGAGAGAAAAATAAAGGAAGAGAAGCGAGCGCTTTAAGCGAATAGTAATCGGAAATGGCATCCAATGGGACCGAGGCGACGCGAAAAGGCGGGCAATGGCGGACGTGGCAAAGCGACGAGGACATCCCACAACGGAAAATCTTGATTCAACACATGTACGTTTTCTTGTTGTTCGTGGTTTTATTCGTTTTATTTGATCGTAGTCGCGCGGCGAAAAGAACCGAGATTGTTTTTTTTTCTTGTTTTTCTCTTGGTCCAAACTCTTTTCAAATACACGCGTGAAAGTCTTCTTTGAGGCTGTTTTCGCCGCGCGAACGTCGCATCGATTGGATGTTAAAAAACGCGTTTGAACTGTGGTAGTAGAACCTAAACTGACGAGGTGTATGATTGACTCTTTCATTTGATAATACGTATAATAATACAGATTACGTTTGTTTCAACAGCGCAAACCGTCCGTGACGAAAGAGTGGCAACAAAAGCTTCCGGACTTTGTGTTGCGTCTCGAAGAAGCGGTGTATCGAGGCGCGCGAACGAAGGAGGAGTATTGCGATAAAGATACGTTAGAGGCGAGGTTACAAGCCGTAGCGAGGATTATGGTGACGAGGCCCGGAGCAAAAGCCGCGCAGATGCAACAACAGCAGCAACAAGCGCAAGCGCAGCAGCAACAGCAACAGCAACAGATTATGAACGGCGGCCAACCGAACCCGGCGTTGATTGGAAGCGCGAACGGTATGGGAATGAACGGAGCGGTGCCACCTGGTGCGTTGATTGGGAGTGGTGGTATGCCGCCACCAGGGCAAATGGTTCCCATCAACGGGGTTGGGAACGTCTTAGCAAATGGACAGCGATTAATTAGAGGTCAAGAAGCGGGGTCGCCGGGCGGGAACAACGCGCCGATGCAGATGCTCGGACCAAACGGCGTTCCATTAACCGCAGCGCAAATGGCGCAGTTTAACCCAGAAACTACAACTAGCAATAAACCGTTAACTGCGGCTGAGAAGAAAGCGCAAGTGGCGAGAGCGAAAGCGATCGCTGCGACGAGCAAACAGCAACAAGCCGCAGCGGGCGGGAAGAAGAAGAAGAAAGAAACGAAAGCGCAAGCTGCGGCTCGATTAGCGGCGGAACAGCAACAAGCGACACAGCAAGCGACACAGCAAGCACAGCAAACGCAACAAACGCAACAACACATCCGTCCGGGGGCATCCGCGCCGCCCGGATCAACCGACGAGCAAATCAAGAAAGCGTACATTGTCAAGCAACAGCGATGGTTGCTCTTCCTTCGTCACGCGTCGAAATGTCAAGCGGCGGAAGGAAAGTGTCCGTATACGCCGCACTGCCACGTGGCAAAGCACTTATGGGAGCATGTCTTGAAGTGCACGTTACCGACGTGCCAATACCCGAGATGTTTAGCGTCCAGAGAGTTGTTGAAACACCACCAAAACTGCAAAGATCCGCGTTGTCCGGTGTGCGGCCCAGTTCGGTCGGCGATGTTAAAACAGCGACAACAACAACAAGCGATGCTCGCGCAGCAACAGGCTGCGGCGGCGCAAGGTGGTGGGAAGAAACAAAAGATGACGAAAGCTGAACAAGCGGCCGCCAAGGCGGCACAAGCGCAGTTTGATTTGATGCCTCCGCCGTTGATGGTGAAAGGGACCGGAAACGCGGATAGAAAACCAGGAGGCGAAGGCACGTCGTTGATGGAATGTTTCACGCCGGAGGAGATCCGAACACATTTGGCGTCTTTACGACTGACGGAAGGGAAAGAGAAAATACCTGGTATTGTGGCGCCAATGTCCGCGAGACGACGCGATGCAGAAGCCGACAAGATAATTGCCAACGCTACGGAGTCTTCCTGCCGCGCTTGCGGCGTGGAACGGTTAACGTTTGAGCCACCGCCGATGTATTGTTACTCGTGCGTCGGAAGAATCAAGAGAGGTCAAGTGTACTACCACGTCCCAAACATTCCGAGAGGCGAGATGCGTAAGGACACGTGGTGTAATCCGTGTTATAATACCATTCAAGGCCACATCGATATCGAAGGCCAACGCTTCCCGAAGAACTCTTTGATTAAGAAGAAGAACGACGACGATTTAGAAGAGCCGTGGGTCCAATGCGATTTCTGCAACAATTGGTATCACCAAATTTGCGTTTTGTTTAACGGGAGGAAGAACACCCACGGCGAAGCGCATTTCACGTGCCCTACGTGCATTTTATCGCAAATCGAGAAGCAAGAGCGAACGGTAACGTCTGAACGTCCCAACTCCATGCAACCGGCCAAGACGTTGACGAAGACAGTTTTGGGCGACTATTTGGAGAAGCGCGTCTTGGATGCTTTGGCAGAGGAACGTGTCGCGAGAGCGAAACATCTCGGCATACCGGTCGAAACGGTGCCAACCGCGGAGGATTTAACCATTCGTGTCGTATCGCAAACCGACAAGAAGTGCGACACGAAACAGCGGTTCATGGATGCGTTCAAGAAGGACGGTTTCCCGGAAGAATTTTTGTACAAGAATAGAGTCATTTTGCTCTTTCAAAAAATCGAGGGCGTGGACGTGTGTTTGATGGCAATTTACGTCCAAGAGTACGGCGAGGATTGCCCGAATCCGAACAAACGACGCATTTACTTGTCTTATTTGGACTCGGTGAAATACTTCCGCCCGGAAGGTATCGTCGCGAGCATCGGCGAACCGATGGCACTGAGAACGTTCGTGTACCAACAAATTTTGATTGGCTACCTGGATTACGCCAAACAAAGAGGGTTCACCTCGTGTTTTATTTGGGCGTGCCCACCGTTCCAAGGCGACGATTACATTTTGTATTGTCACCCGAAGGTGCAAAAAGTCCCTAAAAGCGACAAGTTGCGCGAGTGGTACATGAAGATGCTCCGTGGCGCCGCCAAGGAAGGCATCGTGCACTCGGTGACGAACATTTACGACGAGTACAATTTAGGTGGCTCTTTGCAAGAGGTTCGATCGGCGAGAGATTATCCGTACTTTGATGGCGATTATTTTCCTGGCGTTGCTGAAGAATGGATCCCAGGCATCATCGCAGAACAAGAGGAGCAAAAGAAGCAAATGAAGACGCTCACGACGGGCACGAAAGTCAACGCGCGCAAAGCGGCAAAATCTGCAAACAAAAAAGTCTACTCGGCGTCTGTCGATGGTGATTTACACTCCGAGTTGATGAAGAAACTCGGCGTGACGATTTCCGCCATGCGCAACGATTTCATCTTGGCGCACTTGGCGCCAAAGTGTACGAACTGCCGCAAAACCGTCGCGGAGGAAAACTTGTACGTTCCGAAGGAGGAAAATCCGAAAGATCCTTTGCGTTTGTGCGAGGAGTGCAACTCGATCGAGTCCGTCATGCCCAGGGAGGAGAAGAAGTTCTTAAGCAGAGGCGAGTTGGTGTGCCAGAAGTGCCCGCCGTTGCCGGCCGTGAAAGAAGAGAAAGTCAAAGAGGAAGAGGACAAAGCAATGCAATCCGAGTTTTTCGATACGCGACAAGCGTTTCTTTCGTTGTGTCAAGGAAACCACTTCCAATTCGATTCGTTGCGTCGCGCGAAGCACACGACGATGATGGTGTTGTACCACTTGAATAACCCATCCGCACCAGCGTTTGTGGCTACGTGTAACGTCTGCTCTCGCGAACTCGAAGCCGGTGCCGGTTACAGATGCACAAAGTGCGCTGACTTTGATATTTGCGAAGAGTGCCGCGTGCGTGTTGGTCATCAACACCCGTTGCAACGCCAAGGCCGAGGCCGAGGCGAAAAGCAACAAATGACCGACGCGGAACGTCAAGCCAGACAGCAACAAATAGAAAGAACCATGGCTTTACTCGTCCACGCTTCCTCGTGTGCCAACGCCAAGTGCGACAACCCGAACTGCGCCAAGGTGAAACAACTCTTCCAACACGCGATGAAGTGTCAAACCAAAGCGGCTGGCGGATGCCACTTGTGCCGAAAAATCTGGACGTTATTACAAGTCCACTCTAAAGGCTGCGTCGCGCACGAGTGCCCGGTGCCTCGATGCGCGGACTTGAAAGCGTACAGACGACGCGCTCAAGAGCAAGTGGAAGAGCGACGACGAAAACAGTACAGAAAGTACCTCGCTGGAAACTAAAAAAGAGAGAGAAAAGAGCTCGCGCGCGCGGTCAGTCGAAGAAGAAGAGAAAACAGAGAAACAGAAATGCACTGTTTTGAAACACAACATAAAGAAAAGAAAAGAACCAATTATATATTATTAAAACATTCATCGTACGGAGAGATAGCAGAGAAGGAGAGAGACTTATAGAACTAAAACATGTAGCCCGATGTAAACAAAGACATCTTCATTTTTTTCTCGAAACCAATTCAAAAAAAATCATGTTTCGTTTCACGACCGGCTGGACGCCGGACGACGAGTACAACGAGGAGGAGGAAGAAGACGAAGACGAAGAATATTTGGAAGAGGAGGAAGAAGAAGAGGACGCGAACGACGAGGACAACAACAATAAAGACGATCCGAACAAACCGTTATCGTACGAAGAAATCGCGGAAAAAAAACGGCTGCTCTTCACGCAGAGGAACTTGGAAATTCAACGCAAAACGGCTTTACAAAACGCGCACATGACATACACCA
>Ga0114997_10001973_pt1 | contig 16755 bp, 21 predicted proteins | sample ArcticOcean_MG_C_2_FD_87045 | JGI IMG/M metagenome (GOLD analysis project Ga0114997, IMG submission 87045) | Marine microbial communities from western Arctic Ocean - ArcticOcean_MG_CB4_136 | ecosystem: Environmental > Aquatic > Marine > Oceanic | place: Arctic Ocean: Canada Basin | collected...
GATTGTTGCGGTCGGAGTATTTGCTCTATTTCGATATGCCACATGTCCTTGAGTTCCTATTATAGTAAGTTTTCCTGTAGTACTTCCTCTTTTTCTAATTTTAATCATTTCTCCAAGCTTGTTTGGGTTGGTTGGCTCCCCAACTATACAGAAATTAATTTTCTCTCTCTTTTTTTTTAAATAATCAACAACTTTTTTTGTGCCATTAATTGCATCTCCTTCTTCGTCGCCGGTAATTAGCAAACTTATTGAACCTTTAAATTTTTTATTCTTGCTTTTAAATCTACTAACAGCAGCTATAAAACACGCTATAGAAGATTTCATGTCATTAGCTCCTCTGCCAATTAGTTTATTATTTTTAACCACAGGTTTAAATGGATCAACACTCCAATCATTGATATTTCCTGGAGGAACAACATCTGTATGACCAGCGTAGCAAAAATTAGGAGATCTTGTTCCAAATTTTGCGTACAAATTTTTTATATTTTTAAAATTTATTATCTGACATTTAAAACCTAGAGATCTTAAGTTTTTTGTCAAAATACTTATTGTTCCAGCATCTTTTGGTGTAACACTAGGTCTACGAATTAATTCTTTGGCTAGTTTTAATTCATTGATAGGCATGAGTTTTTTTAATCTCTCAATAAATCGTTAATCGAGGTTTTGCTTCTTGTTTTTTCGTCTACCTTTTTTACAATTATTACACAATACAATGATGGTCCGTCCGGATTATTTTTGCTTGGCATTGCTCCAGGAACAACGACTGAATATGCGGGAACTTTTCCATAATGTATTTCACCTGTAGCTCTATCAATAATTCTTGTTGAAGCTCCTATATAAACTCCCATAGATAAAACAGATCCTTTTTCTACAATAACACCTTCAGCTATTTCTGATCTCGCGCCAACAAAACAATCATCTTCAATTATTGTTGGATTTGCTTGCATAGGCTCCAACACTCCACCTATTCCAGCTCCTCCAGATATGTGACAGTTTTTTCCAATTTGCGCACAAGATCCAACTGAAGCCCAAGTGTCAATCATGCTTCCTTCATCCACATAAGCACCTAAATTTATAAAAGATGGCATCAAGACAACATTTTTCCCGATGAAAGAACCCTTTCTTACAACTCCATTTGGAACATATCTAAAACCTTCTTTTATAAATCTTTTTTCATTCCATTTTTGAGTTTTGCCCTCTACTTTGTCAAACCAAGTAGCATAGGGACCTTTAGAAATTTTCATTTCATTAACTCTAAAACTTAATAAAATTGCTTTTTTAATCCATTGATTAACAATCCAATCGTTACCTTTTTTTTCAGCAACACGGATTTTTCCTGAGTCTAATAATTCTAAAGTTTTTCCAATAGCATTAAGTATTTTTCTACTAGACTTAGAGTTAACTTTATTTTTGTTATTCCAAGCTTCATTAATTATCTTTTCAAAAGAATTTATACTCATACAATTTTCATTATATTAATTTTTTTTAAAAACTCTGCTAAATTATTAGTTTTGTAATTAATAAATTCACTATCAGAATATTTTTTTGCCCAAGGTTCATCATTTTCAATCCAAACTGTTTTCATACCCATTTCATATGCTGGTTTTAAATTTCTTGCAATATCTTCAATAAATACACTTAATTTTGGGTCAATTTTATGTTTTTCTACTAATTTTTTATACGGTTCAATTGATGGCTTTGGAATAAAATCTGCATCAGTAATATCAAAAATATCATCAAAATACTGCTCAACTCCTATTCGTTTGGTAATATTTATTGCATGGTTTCTGGACCCATTTGTAAAAATAATTTTCTTCCCATTTAGTTTTTCTAGTTCCCGAATAAGTTGAACATCTTTTTTAAGGAAATCAACATTAATATCATGCACGTAATCTAAAAATTCATTTGCATTAATATTATGATTTTTAATCATCCCATTTAATGTCGTATTATATTGATAAAAATAGCTTTTTTGTATTTCTTTTGCTTCTTCTATTCTTACATTAAGTTTTTCAGATATATATTTTGACATTCTTTTGTCAACTTGTTCAAATACTTTTGTTTTTCCAGAATATAAAGTGTTATCTAGATCAAATAACCAATATTTTATTGATTTGAGAGATTTCATTTTCTAATTAAAGTTCCAGATCCTTTATCAGAAAATAATTCAAAAAGTATAGAGTGGTTTTTTCTACCATCTAGAATAACAACCGCTCTAACGCCATCGTTTAAGGCATTAATGCATGTTCTTACTTTAGGTATCATTCCCTCACTAATAGTTTGGTCATAAATTAACTCATCAGCCTGATTTGATTTAATTTCTGAAATTAATTTTTTATTCTTATCATAAACTCCCTCAACATCAGTCATTAATATTAATCTTCTTGATTTTAAGTTCCTCGCTAGCGCCCCCGCAGCTGTATCAGCATTTATATTATAAATTTGTTTTTTTTCATCTATTCCCATTGGTGATACAACTGGAATAAAATCTTCTTTTATTAAATTTTTTATAATTTTGTCATCAACTTTAGTGGGTTTTCCAACATACCCCAATTCTATATTTTTTTGCTCAACATAAATTACATTGTTTTCTGCAGGCGTTATAGACTTTGCTTTACAACCTTTTTTTTCTAAAGCTTCCACAATTTCTTTATTAAATTCAGTCATTACGGATTCTACAACTTTTATGACTTTTTCATTAGTCACCCTGAGGCCCATAATAAATTTTGTCTCAATCTTTAGGTCATCCAATCTTTTTTTTATTCTTGGGCCACCACCATGAACCACAATAGGCTTTAAACCCAATTTTTTTAAAATTATTAAATCATTTATGAAATTATTAAAAAGATCAGGGTCCAAAAGAACTCTACCTCCACATTTAATGACTATCTTTTCTTTTAAATATTTTTTTATATATTTTTCTATTTCTTTGGTGTCTGGGCCGTCTTCAGGCCAAAACCCTTTTATGTCTAAATTTTCTACAGTAGGCATTAATCTTTTAAACTGTCTTTACTTTTGTTCTACGCATTATTATCCACTGCTGAGTAATTGTTAAAACATTGTTTACAGTCCAGTAAACTACTAAACCTGATGGGAATGGAGCTAAAATAATTGTTAAAAAAATTGGAAAAAACATAAAAATTTTTGCTTGTATAGGGTCAGGAGGAGTAGGGTTTAGTTTTTGTTGCAGAAACATACTTATACCCATCAATATTGGCCACGCCCCAATTAATAAAAAGCCTGGTGGATCCCAAGGAATTAATCCAAACAAATTAAAGATAGACGTGGGGTCTCTCTCTGACAGGTCTTTTATCCATCCAAAGAAAGGTTGATGTCTCATTTCTAATGTGACGTATAACATTTTATATATTGCGAAGAAAAAGGGGATTTGAATTAAGACTGGCAGGCAACCAGAAATTGGATTAACTTTTTCCCTTTTATATAGTGCCATCATTTCTTGTTGCAATTTTACCTTATCTCCTTTGTGGAGTTCCTTAAGTCTAACCATTTCAGGCTGAAGTATTTTCATTTTTGCCATTGATTTAAAAGAGTAATTTGCAAGAGGGAAAAATATTAATCGTATTAGAGCAGTTATAATAACAATTGCCCAACCAAAATTTCCAGTTAATTTAAAAAAGTAATCAATAATAAAAAATAGTGGTTTTGTAAAAAAATAAAACCAACCCCAGTCTATGGCTAAATCAAATTTTTCTATTTTTAGCTGTTCTGCATAGCCATCAATTACAGCAACTTCTTTTGCGGCAACAAAAGTATTTACTTTGTTTTTTATTGAGCTATTTGGGTTTAGGATAGCAGCTTCTTTGATTATATAATTAGCTCTATATTTGTCATCCTTTGCCACAAATTCAGCTTTAAAATCTTTGCCTTTTTCTGGAACTATTGCAGTCAGCCAATACTTATCAGTTATACCCAACCATCCTTTTGAACTGTTAATGGTAAACTTTTCTTTTTCTATGTCGCTGTAATCTTTTTCTTTAAGCTCCTCTCCAAAAACTCCAAGAAAACCTTCATGCAAAATATATATCTGCCGACCTTCAGGCTTACCTTTTCTAGTTATTTGAGCGTATGGGTAAAACTGAAAAGAGTTATTAGACTCATTATTAATTTCTTGTGTAATTTTAAAAAGAAATCTTTCATCAATTTCAAATTTTTTGGTAAAAACTAATCCCATGCCATTATTCCACTGAAGTGTCACAGGATTGCTGGGAGTTAGCATGGTGTTACCTTTAACCTTCCATATAGTACTATCTAGAGGGAGTTTTATCTTATCGTTTCCTCCAGAAGCCCAACCCGTTTCAATAAAATATTCATTAGAAGAATTTTTTGGATTGAGAAAAGATATATTATTTTCGCCATTAAGCGTTTCTTTATAATTTTTAAATATTACATCATCTATAATTGCACCTTGCAAAGATATAGAACCTATGATGTTTTTATTTTCTAATTTTACTCTTTTAGTAGTATTTATTGCATCATTTCTAGAAATTTCTTTTTTACTTTCTTTCTGATCGATAGAGGGCGACAATGAATCTTCATTTTTTGCTATTTGGTTTTCTGCATATTTTTGTTTAGAGACAGGAGGCTCAAAGAAGGTAGCCCACACAATTAAAACTATAGATGAAAGTATAACAGATAATAATACATTCTTAGAATCCATTTATTTTCTCCTCTTTCTTAAGCTGGGAGCTGGATCATATCCGCTGCGACCGCCTAAGGTTTTAATTGGGTGACATCTCAAAATTCTTTTTATTCCTAAGAAGAAACCATAAAATAATCCATTAAGTTTTAGGCAGTCTATAAAGTATTCAGAACACGTAGGTAAATATCTACAATTTGATGCATAGTATGGAGAAACAAAATATTTATAAATTTTTATTATTTTAATAAAAAAGTTATTTATAATTTTCATTAATTACTGCTCATTTTTTTTATTTTTTTAAATATTGCGTTCACTTCGTTATGGACCAGTGCAAACTTGTCTTTATAAACATTATTTTTTCCAAAAATCACATAAGTGTAGTTTAAATCTATATCTTGCCTTTTATTTATAGTTTTTTGCACTGCTGATTTTAATTTTCTTTTTATTTTATTTCTTATTACTGAGTTACCAATTTTTTTTTTCATAACAAAACTAATATTTAGATATTTGCTTATATTGTTTTTAAAATTATTTGAGTTTTTATTAAAATAAATTGTAAAATATTTTGCATGGAGTCTTTTTTTTTTCAAAATATCTAAAAATTGACTACTTTGATTAAGACTTTTAAATTTTATCATTCTACGGACTTTGTTTAAATTTATGTGGATAGCTTTTTCCTGCCTTTTGCTCTTCTTCTTGCCAAAAGCTTTCTTCCACCTTTATTAGCCATTCTTGACCTAAATCCATGCCTTCTTTTCCTTACAAGTCGGCTCGGTTGGTATGTTCTTTTCATAAAATTTCCTTAGTTCTTAATAGAATTTTTTGATATTTATAGGTAATAAGAGGTTATAAGTACAGTTAAAAGTTATTTTATGAACCTAAACGCATTAAATTTAAAAATAATTCTTGGTGTTACCTATTTGGTATTAATTGGCACAGGTATTTATTTTTTATTCAGTTTTATAGATATTAGAGATTTAACAAGCTATGAATTTATTTTGTCTAATAAAGACTTTATTTTAAAATATAAAAACCAAAATTTTTTACTTTTAGCAATTATTTTTTTTGTTTTTTCAATTATTTGGACTTTACTTTTAGGTTTTGCAACCCCACTTTTATTATTTGCGGGATTTGTTTTTGGTAGGTGGTGGGGAATACTATTAGTAGTAATTGGAACAACAATTGGAGCAACATTATTATATTTGCTCGCCGGACTTTTCTTTAAAGATTTAATTGAGGAAAAATTAGCACCAAAATTTTCCAAATTAAAAGAATTTTTCAATAGAAATGATATTGTTTACTTCATGTGTTACAGATTTGTGGGTGGCGGAGGCACACCATACGCAGTGCAAAATGTACTTCCAACACTTTTCAATATGCCAATTAAAAATTATATTATTGCAACTCTTGTAGGTAGCACTCCATCAATGTTTGTTACGGTTTCACTAGGCAGTGGCATAGAAAGTATTTTAGGAAAAAATCAAGAATTAAGTATTTTAAGTGTTATAAGTTCCCCAGAAATTTATTTACCAATTTTAGGTTTTTTTATAATTTTAACTATTGCTTTTTTTATCAAGAAATTTTATTTCAAAAATTAGTTTTTTTTCTTACAAAGAGCCCTAGTCTAGCTTGGTGGTTTTTTGAAGTACGAAAAATGATACTTTGAAGAATGTTATGATGTTCACGTAAAATTAGAATTGTCAAATATTTTGTTTTCAAATTGGCAAAAAGTTGCCACATTATCGAAGTACCTTGACAATAGATCCATCATCAAAGTAAAAACTATAAAATAAACATGTTGGAGAAATTATGGGCATACACTACGATTATAAATCAAAAAGGGGTGAGAGAGCCATGCTAAAAGAAGCAAAAAGAAAAGCTAGATTGGCACAAAAAAGAGCAAAAAAAATATTAACATCTCAACCAACTGTTAAACAGCAAGAAGTCAAAGCCCATGATATTGAAAAAACGATTACACTTGAAGATTTAACAAACCCTAACCAAAAATAACAATGAATGCAGGCAAATATAAAAAAAGAATTAAGAAATCAAAAAATTGAACAGGCATTAAGAAATAATCTTAAAAAAAGAAAAATATTTCAAAATGCAGTCAAAATATCAAAAATAAAAAATAAAAAAATTAAATAAAAATATAATGAGTGTACTAGCAGATCGTTGGATTAAAAAAATGGCTTTAGAAAAAGAAATGATAAAACCATTTATTTCCAAACAAATTAGTAATAATAATATTTCTTATGGATTGTCTTCTTATGGATACGATGCAAGAGTTTCTGATGAATTTAAAATTTTTACAGATGTTGATTCAGCAATAGTAGATCCAAAAAATTTTAATAAAAACAGTTTTGTTTCAAGAAAAGTTAGCGAATGCATTATACCTCCAAACTCTTTTGCATTAGCTAGTACAGTTGAATATTTTAAAATTCCTAAAAATGTTTTAGTGATTTGTTTGGGGAAATCTACATATGCAAGATGCGGAATAATAGTAAACGTAACTCCCCTTGAACCGGGATGGGAAGGACATGTCACTTTAGAATTTTCAAATACAACACCACTACCAGCTAAAATTTATGCGAATGAAGGTGCTGCTCAATTTATTTTTTTAGATGGAAATGAAGAACCAGAAATAACCTATGAACAAAGAAATGGCAAGTATATGAAGCAAACTGGTGTTACTCTACCTAAAGTATAGTTAAGACTAAATGCAAAAGCTAGAAATTCAAGGTGGTAAAAAAATATCAGGTACAATATCAATTTCTGGATCTAAAAATTCGACTCTACCAATATTAGCATCAACAATATTAACTGATAAAAAAGTTATAATTAAAAATATTCCTATAGTTCGTGACGTAGAAACAATGGTAAATCTCTTAATTGCCTTAGGTTCTAAAGTAAAATTAAATAGAAAAACAAAAACAATTGAAATTCAAAACAAAAAATCCTTAAAAACTTTTGCACCATACCATCTTTTAAAAACCATGCGCGCTGGCGTACTAGTTTTAGGCGCACTGTTAACAAAATACAAAATAGCCAAGGTGTCTTTACCAGGAGGCTGTGCAATAGGCTCAAGACCTGTAGACTTACATTTGACTGCTTTAAAAAAGATGGGTTCGAAAATTAAAATTAAAAATGGTTACGTGGTTGCTTCTGCAAAAAAAGGTTTAAAAGGGTGTTTTATTAAATTTCCCAAAGTGTCAGTTGGAGCTACAGAAAATACTATTATTGCATCTTGTCTTGCTAAAGGAAAAACTAAATTAAGAAATTGTGCCTCTGAACCAGAAGTTAAAGATTTAGTTAATTTTTTAATCAAATTAGGTTGTAATATTAATTGGGTTAGCAAAAGAGGGATAGATATTGTTGGAGTAGAAAAGTTAAGATCAACATCACATAAAGTTGTGTTTGATAGAATTGAGGCTGGCACTTATATTATTGCTTCAGCATTAACAAAAGGAATTTTAAAAATCAAAAATATTGAACCAAAAATTATTTCAACAGAAATTAATTTGTTAAAAAAAATGGGAGTAAATATAATATTAAATAAAAATTACATAATAGTAAGCAGAACTAAGAAATTAAAAAGTATTAATATTTCAACTAAACCTTACCCTGGTTTTCCAACTGACTTACAGGCTCAAATCATGGTTCTTATGACTATGGCGGAAGGTAAATCAACTATAAATGAAAATATTTTTGAAAATCGTTTTATGCATGTTCCCGAACTAAGGAGAATGGGTGCAAATATCGAAATAAAAGGAAAGAAGGCTATCATTTATGGAATTAAAAAATTAAATGGTGCAGAATTAATGGCAACCGACCTTAGAGCATCTGTAAGTTTAGTGCTTGCCGGCCTTGTAGCCACCAATAAGACAGTTGTTAATAGAATTTATCATCTAGATCGTGGGTATGAAAAAATAGAAAAAAAATTATCAAAAAATGGAGCTTTTATTAAAAGGTTAAAATGACCATTAATAAAATTTATCATCTTAAGTTAATGGGAAAAACCAAAGATGATATTCCAGTTATATCTGCCCATTTGCAAGATAGTATTGTGTCAGTAAAAGACATTTTTTTTTTAAAAAATAACAGAAACTTTATTATGTTAGTTAAAAGATTTATGTGGGAAGATATTGAAAAGGGTGTTTTTAGAGAAAGTAAAAGAATAAGATGTTTAGTTAAATTCGGAGAAGTTATAGGCGTAAAATCAAAAAATATAAATCAAAAAAAAATGAAAAAACGGCTAGAGTGTTTAATGATAAAATGCAACCAAAACGAAGACAAATCTTATAAAATAGATATTTTTTTTTCAGGAGGCCGTATAATAACTTTAATTTCTGAAGCTATTGATGTGATTATGGAAGATTTAGGAAAAGCCTGGGACACAAAACATATACCTGTCCATAAAATTTGAATGTTGAATTATTTAAAAATTTTGAATAGAACTTTATAAAAGGAGAATTAATTAATGGCTAAACAAGATTTTTTGGAATTAAAAGGAAAAATTACTGAATTGTTGCCTAACGCAATGTTCAGAGTTAAACTTGAAAATAACCATGAAATTTTAGCACATACAGCTGGGAAGCTCAGAAAAAATAGAATAAGAGTGCTTACCGGTGATAATGTTTTAGTTGAAATAACTCCTTACGATTTAACAAAAGGAAGAATAATTTTTAGATTTTAATTTGGCCAGGTAGCTCAGTTGGTAGAGCAGAGCCCTGAAAAGGCTTGTGTCGGCGGTTCGAGTCCGCCCCTGGCCACCAGTAGGTAGAATTTTTTTTGAAAAATTTATTTTATAAATTACAACTTTATATAAGTTTAATTCGCCACAAAGGTATAAATAAAAAAAATTATTCTAGATGGGCGGAGGATCTTTTTTTAATTAATTACTTTAAAAAAATAGATAAAGGAAGTTATATAGATATAGGAGCTTTCCATCCTTTCAGAAGTTCTAATACTTATTTATTATATAAAAAAGGTTGGAAGGGAATCAATATTGACTTAAATAAAAAATCAATAGATCTATTTAAGATTGCTAGGACCAAAGATATAAATTTAAATTTAGCCATACTAGATAAAGATAAAAAGGTCCAAGTTTATAAAAAAAAAGACCTAGGGATCATGAATACCACAAATTTAAATTTTGCCTCTCTTTTCTTAAAAGATTTTTACACCGAAAATATTAGAGCATATAATTTCAACTATATTTTAAAGAAATTTAAACCTAAAAAAATAAAATTTGAGTTGATTGATATTGATGCTGAAGGTAGTGAATATCTGATTTTACAAAAACTGAATTTTAAGAAATATAGTTTTAAAGTAATTCTTGTCGAAACTCATAAAATTGATTCACATACTAAGAAATATAGTAAAAAAATTCACCAATTATTAAAATCTAAAAATTATAAATATATCAAAAACTTGGGAGAAACTGCTATTTTTGAAAATAAAAAGTGGAAAAATTAATGTTCTGATAATGTTGGATTATGTAGTTGCAAAACTACATAAAGTAATAACAATAGTGATAAATTCTATACAGGCTTTATTTCTACTATCATACCAGTATTTCAACTTGACATAACTGTTTAAAATCTAATATAGAAGCATAGTTGTAGTAACTAAAATATAGTAATAAGAACCAAGGAAAAAGTAAATGAGTCTTAAATGGAAAGTAAAATGGTTTAATGAAAACAAAGGATTTGGTTTCATTGAACGTGAAGACAAAGAAAAAGATGTTTTTGTTCATCACACAGCAGTAATGGATGCTGGCCTTAAATTTCTTAATGAAGGCGATGAATTAACATTTGAAGTTGAGAACGGCGAAAAAGGACCTTCCGCAGTAAAACTGCAAAAAGCTTAATCGTATTTCAATAGATTTCATAAAATTTTGGATGGAGCTAAATTTATATAAAACTAGTAACGTCCTAATAAAATTTATTGTTAGATGGACTAACAATAAAGTAAACAAGTAAGCAAGCAAGAAAGTAAGGAAAGTTAAAATGAGTATAAAAGGAAAAGTTAAGTGGTTTAATGGAACAAAAGGATATGGTTTCATCGAGCGAGACGATAAGGAAAAAGATGTTTTTGTTCATTCTTCTGCAGCAAGAGAAGCTAATTTAGAATTAAACGAAGGCGACGAACTAACATTTGAAGTTGAGAATGGTGAAAAAGGTCCATCAGCAGTAAAACTCCAAAAAGTTTAATACTATACAATCTATTGTTGCAAAGTAATATTTTTATGTTACTTTGCGACAATGATTGCAAATTTAAAAATCACTAGTTCGATAAAAGCAAAACACCATTTTGTGCATGCTAGGCTATTGCTTAGCTATTAATCATACATAAAAATTTTAATTTACAGTAATTTAATATAAAAAGGAGATATGCAGCTGTAGCTCAGTTGGTTAGAGCACTAGTTTGTGGAACTAGGGGTCGGTGGTTCGAGCCCACCCAGCTGTACCAAAAAATGTTAAAAGAAAAAAAACTAAAACCCTCAAAGGAATTACCTTTGGGTTTTGTAGACAGACAAGAAAAAGAATTATTAATCCGTGATTTTGTAATTTCTAACATAAAAGAAGTTATGATTAAGTATGGTTTTCAATATCTTGAAACACCAAGTTTTGAGTACACAGATAGTATTGGAAAATTTTTACCCGACAAAGATAGGCCGGGCGAAGGAGTTTTTTCTTTTAAAGATGAAAATAAATGGTTATCTCTCCGATACGATCTTACTGCTCCTTTAGCAAGATATGTAGCTAAAAATTATTTAGAAATTCAAAAACCTTTTAAAAGATATCAATTAGGTACAGTTTGGCGAAATGAAAAACCAGGACCCGGCCGGTATAGAGAATTTTTACAATTTGATGCTGATTATGTTGGAACAAGAAACCTACAGGCTGATGCTGAACTTTGTGTATTAATATCTGAAATATTAGAAAAGTGCGGACTAGATAAAACTGATTACACTGTTAAAATTTCTTCTAGAAAATTTACTGACAGATTGTTTGAACAATTAAAAATTACATCAAAAGATCAAATATCTACCACTTTACGCGCTCTTGATAAAATTGACAGACTTGGTTGGGATGAGGCAAAGAAACTTCTTGGAGAAGGTAGAAAAGATAAATCTGGAGATTATACAAAAGGTGCAGAACTTACAAATGACCAGATTAAAACAATAGAAGATGCTTTAAATAATAAAAATCCTAATAGTGAAGACATTGAAGAGATTATAAAAATATTTAAAGCTTATAATTTTAAAAACTATCAATTTGATCCATCAGTTATACGTGGATTAGAATATTACACGGGACCCATTTTTGAGGTTAATTTAAATTTTGAGGTAAAAAATTCAAAAGGAAAAACTATTCAATTTGGATCGATAGGTGGTGGTGGGAGATATGACAACCTTGTAAGTAATTTCGGTAATTTTGAATGTCCAGCAACTGGAATATCAATTGGACTAGATAGACTTGTATTTGCTTTGATGCAAAAAAAAGACTTTAAAATAAAGTCTACGCGCCCCATAATTATATGTGTTTTTGAAAAAAATAGAATTAAGGAATATATTGAGATATTAAACAAACTTAGAACTTCAAATATTAGTTCTGAGATTTACCCAGGAGAAGGAAAATTAAAAAAACAAATGGAATATGCAAATAAAATAGGCTCTCCGGCTGTTATTTTATACGGGGATGATGAAATAAAGTCAGGAAAAGCGACGTTAAAAAATCTCGAAACTGGCAATGAGAGCTCTATTAAAATTGAGGACTTGGCAAATGAAATCAAAAAATTACTCTGAAAATATAATAAAAGTTTTCAAGAAAGATGGTTTTGTCTTGTCAGAACCGGATGTCCTTTTAGATTCTGATTATATTATTCAAAGATCAGGTGAAAATTTTAGAAAGTTAATGTTTACTTTTGAAGATGATGCCGGCAAAAGCATTTGCTTAAGACCAGATTTAACAGTTGCTTCGTGTATAAAATATTTAAAAGACAATCCTAAAAAAAATTCAAAAATTTTTTACTCTGGACAAGCTTATAGAAGGTCTGACAATCGAAAAGATAAGGTTATAAATGATCAGTTGGGGATAGAAATTTTAGGTTCAAAAAATAAATTTATAGATGATTTAAAAATTTTAAAAACAATTGATAATTCGATAAAAAAAATAAAGATAAAAAATACATCGATTAAAGTAGGCGATGTAAGCTTATTCCAAAATTTAATTGAGTCTTTAAAAATTCCACAAAGATGGAAAATGAGACTAAAGAGACACTTTTGGAGGCCTCAATACTTCAAAGATCTGCTTAATAGACTTGAAACTAGTTCTGATGTGGATCCTGCCGAAATTAACTTAGATAAAAAAAGATTTTCTGAGATGAAGAAACTTAATCAAAGTAAAGAAATTGCAAACCGTAAGGTTTCTGAAATTTTGTCTAGATTTGATAGAAAAATAAAAGACCCAAGACTATTTTCTGAAAATAAAAAAATTGCTAAAATTATTAGAGAGTTTTTAAAAATTAATTGTTCGGCTAGTAAGCTAGAAAAAAATTTAATAAATTTTCTTGAAAAAAATAAATTAAGAAATAATGTTTTTAAAGACTTATCAACTATAAAAAAATTATCAAAAATAAATTCTAAAACTATTTTTTCAACAAATTTTGGAAGGGATATTGAATATTATACAGGAATAGTTTTTGAGATATACAATTCATCAAAAAAAGAGATTGCAAGAGGTGGAAGATATGACGGTTTAATAAAAAGTCTTGGGTCTAAAAAAAATATTCCAGCAGTTGGTGCTGCAATCAATTTAAATAACTTAAAAATATGAAAAATTTGTTAACGATAGGTTTGCCAAGCAAAGGAAGATTAAAAGAAGAATCAATAAGTTTCTTTGAAAAAAATGATTTAAAACCAACCTCAAACGGAGGAGAAAGAAATTATTTTGCCCAAATTGAAAACTTGCCCAATTCAAAAATTATTTATTTACATGCCAAAGAGATAGTTCAAAGGTTAGGTGATGGAACTATTGATGTAGGTATATCAGGTTTAGACCTATTAAAAGAATCACCGATAAATCTTCAAAAAAAAATTGAAGTTAAAAAAAAACTTGATTTTGGTTTAGCAGATGTTGTGGTTGCTATCCCAAATGATTGGATAGATGTCCAAACAGTAGCAGATTTAGAAGAAGTTTCTTTTGACTTTAGAGATAAAAAAAATATTAGGTTACGTGTTGCAACAAAATACCCAAACCTAACTAATAATTTTCTTGTTTCAAAGGGAATAACTCAATACGAGATTGTTCCAAGTCTTGGTGCGACTGAAACTTATCCATTTATTGGATCGTCAGAAATTATTACTGACATAACTTCAACTGGAAAAACTTTAAAAGATAATAATCTGCGAGTTTTAAAAGATGGATTTATTTTAAATTCTCAAGCGTGTTTGATGTTTTCAAAAAAAAAAGCCAAAAACCTGCAGACTTTTTTAAACTCTTTAACTTATGTTTAAAATTCATTAATAGTTTTAATTATAATGATTGTAATAAATTTAATCAAACTTCCTTTTTTCAAGAGGCTTATTCCATCAATATTTAAGAAATATATTTTTCTTAGTAAAAATTATCTTAAAACTAAAAAAATTGGTGGAATAAAATATTTTTTAGATACAAGACATTTAATTGATAGAAACTTTTATTTAAGAGAAAACTATGAAGATGACATATTTTATATAGCCAAACAATTAATAATAAGTAATAAAATTAATTTTTTTTTAGACGTGGGATCCTGTTGGGGAATTTATTCTTTAAGATTTGCTAAAATTAAAAACTTAAAAATAATATCTTTTGATCCAATCTATAAAAATATTGTTAGACTAAAAAAAATGATAAAAATAAATAATTTAAAAAGTATTAAAATTCATCATACAGCATTGGGTAATAAAGAAGGAAAAGTAAAGCTTTATGGTTCAGATAAATTTACCCCTAATTATAGTATTTATAGTAAAAATTCTAAAAATGTAATTATATCGCGCATAAATAAATTAGATAACTTAGTAAAAATTCGAAACAAAATTTTGTATATAAAGGTAGATATTGAACAACATGAATATTTTTTTTTATTGGGTTCTAAAAAAATTATTAAAAATAATAATATTATATTTCAAATTGAAATTGTAAAAAAAAATAAAAAAAAAGTATTTACTTTTTTAAAAAAAAATGGATTCAATCTTTTCTACACTGATAAAAAAAAAGGTGAAGACTATATTTTTTCAAATTTCCTTATAAAGAAAAACCCCCAGAATGAATTTTGATCAAATAATTCCAATAATCTATATGATTGGAGTGTTGATATTAGTATTGCCTAGTTTTTTACAATCAAATTCTAAACTAAAACAATTCCTTTCTAATTTTTCAATCTGGGTAATTATTGTTTTAATAGTGACTACAATTTCTTATTTTTTATTTAAATAGATAAAAAAAAAGGGCAGTAAAAACTGCCCTTTTTGAATTTTTTATAATGAATGGGATTACATTCCCATGCCACCCATACCACCCATACCACCCATACCACCAGGAGGCATAGCACCACCACCAGCATCTTTTTCGTCTGGTTTGTCAGCAACCATTGCTTCTGTGGTAATTAAGAGACCAGCAATAGAAGCTGCATCTTGTAGAGCTGTTCTAACAACTTTAGTTGGATCTATAATTCCTTTAGCAAACATATCACAGTACTCTTCATTTTGAGCATCATATCCTTGAGTTGATTTTTTAGCTTCTAAAAGTTTTCCAACTATTACCGAACCATCCACTCCAGCATTTTTAGTAATTTGTCTTATAGGAGCTTCTAGAGCTTTTTTAACTATATCAACGCCTGCTTTTTGATCAGCCCCTTTAGATTTTACTTTTTCTAAATCTTGAGCTGCATAAAGTAATGCACATCCACCACCAATAACAACTCCTTCTTCAACAGCTGCTCTCGTTGCATTTAATGCATCTTCAACTCTATCTTTTCTTTCTTTTACTTCAACTTCAGTTGCGCCACCAACTTTAATTACAGCAACACCACCAGCCAGTTTAGCTAATCTTTCTTGAAGCTTTTCTTTATCATAATCCGAAGTTGTTTCATCTACCTGTTTTCTTATCGAATTACATCTAGCTTCAATGTCAGCTTTTTTTCCTGCGCCAGCTACTATAGTGCTATTATCTTTATCAACTTTAACTTTTTTACAAGAACCAAGATCATTTATTTTAACATTTTCTAATTTGATTCCTAAATCTTCAGATATTACTTGGCCACCAGTTAATATAGCAAGGTCATCTAGCATAGCTTTTCTTCTATCACCAAAACCTGGAGCTTTAACTGCAACAACTTTTAATCCGCCTCTAAGTTTATTTACAACTAAAGTTGCTAATGCTTCACCCTCTACATCTTCTGAAATTATCATAAGTGGTCTTCCAGCTTGCACAACAGATTCAAGTAAAGGAACTATTGTTTGTAAGTTAGTTAATTTTTTTTCATGCAATAGAATAAGTGGGTTTTCAAGTTCAGTCGTCATTTTATCTGCATTAGTTATGAAGTATGGAGAAAGGTATCCTCTATCAAATTGCATACCTTCAACTACATCTAATTCTGTTTCTATTCCTTTTGCCTCTTCAACAGTTATAACACCTTCGTTACCAACTTTCTGCATTGCTTTTGAAATCATATCTCCAATTTCTTTTTCTCCATTGGCAGAAATTGTTCCAACTTGAGCAACCTCATCATTACTTTTAACTTTCTTTGAAGATGCTTTTAATTTTTCAATTACGTGTGCTACCGCATTATCAAGTCCTCTTTTAACGTCCATAGGGTTCATTCCAGCCGTAACATATTTAATGCCTTCTCTTACTATTGCTTGAGCAAGAATTGTTGCTGTCGTAGTTCCATCTCCAGCCTCGTCATTAGTTTTGCTAGCAACCTCTTTAACCATTTGAGCGCCCATATTTTCAAATTTATCTTCAAGTTCAATTTCTTTAGCTACAGTTACTCCATCCTTAGTTGTTCTTGGAGCTCCATAAGATTTGTCTAAAACTACATTACGA
>Ga0114997_10001977_pt1 | contig 16739 bp, 14 predicted proteins | sample ArcticOcean_MG_C_2_FD_87045 | JGI IMG/M metagenome (GOLD analysis project Ga0114997, IMG submission 87045) | Marine microbial communities from western Arctic Ocean - ArcticOcean_MG_CB4_136 | ecosystem: Environmental > Aquatic > Marine > Oceanic | place: Arctic Ocean: Canada Basin | collected...
AAGTATTAACATATTTAATATTTCTTTTATAAAATGTTGAATAAAAAATTTACAAAATATTATAAAAAAATAATTTTAAGTAAGATAAAACAAAAAGGTTTTACATATGTATTGGGAAAAATAATAAAACGATTAATTAACTTTAAGATTTTAGTTATTTATCCTATTGTTTTTATTTTATGTTTAATAATTAAGATTATTAAACCTGTATTTTTTATTCGATTTGGAAATTTACGCTCAGTTAAGATAGGACCAAGTGTAATGATTACCGAAATGAGCTTATGTGAACAAGAAAATGACATACAACCAAATAAAGAGAAAACTTTTAATATTTATTATAAAGGAAATGATCCACATGTATGTAACAAGCAATTATTAAAGATGTGGGAAAGAATTTTAAGAGTTCATCCCATAACTCAGTACTTTTACAATATAATGAACCTATTTTCATTTGGTAAAGATCATACAATTGAACCCAAAAAATTTGGACGAGATATTCATGGTCTATTAGAAAAAACTCCTGTTCATTTAACATTTACTAAAAAAGAAATTATACAAGCTAAAAAAGAGTTATTAAATATTGGTATTGGTGAAAAAGATAAATATGTTCTTATAATAAACAGGGGAAATAGATATATGGCTAAGACATTTCCAAATCTTGACAACACCTATAACGATTTCCGTAATTGTAATATTAATGATTTCGTCCCAATGAGTGAAAAACTAACAAGAAAGGGATACACCGTTCTTAGAGTGGGACATATGACCAGTGATCTGATTGAAACTAATAACCAAAAGATTATTGATTATGATAGACGTGGTTTCAGAACGGATTTGTTAGATATTTATCTTGGAGCAAATTGTCGATACATTGTGGGGACAGACACCGGATATATGCATGTCCCAGGATATCTTTTTCGCAAACCTACCGTTCATGTAAATTTTTCACAATTCGAACATTTGCTGCCTTGGTTATCTAGCTGGTTATTTATATTTAAAAAATATTGGTTAAAAGATCAAAAACGTTTCATGCATGTCGGTGAAATATTAAAATCAGGAGCTGGTAGATTTAATTTTTATAAAGATTATAAAAAAAATGGAATTGAGCTAATTAATAATACTCCTGAAGAAATAACAGAAGTGGTAGATGAAATGGAAAAAAGAATAATTGGTACCTGGGAAGACAGCGAAGAAGATAATGAATTACAAAAACGTTTTTGGTCTCACTTTAAATCAAGTGATTACTCTGGGATTGTTAAAGGAAAAATTGGAAGACAATTTTTAAAAGATAACAGGGATTTATTTTAAATTATTCAATTATATATAAATTATGGTCGATCTTTTCAACTCTGATGAACAAAAGTTTCAAAAAGAAAGAAATTATAAAAAACTTTATCAAAAAAATAAAAGCTTTATAAGAGCTTTGACACAAGAACTATTTTTAAAACTTTTATTAAAATTATTTCCAAACAAATTTTCGTCTTATAAAAATAAAATTAAATATGTATTAAATAGGAGCGGTTATTTTTTAAATTTATATACAGTAAGCACTTATTTAAGATTCAGATACCCCTTTTACTTTATGGTTCCATCCCGACACCTTTATGCGGTTGGCATAACAATTAAGATTTTGAAAATTTGCAAACTACATAAAATTGATATTTTTCTAGCTGGAGGATCTCTTTTAGGAGCAATACGTCAAGGATCTTATGCTGGCAGACCGAGAGATCTTGATTTTGGTATAAAAGAAGAAGATCTTCCAAAATTATTAGACTCAATCTCTTTGTTAAAAAAAAATGGAGCAAGATTTATAAGAAGGAGACCATATAATAAAATCGAAAGATTACAAATTGCTTTCCCCTGCATACTTGTTGATATAGGAATTTACAGAAAGCAAAATGAAGGAGAAAAAATAATGTGGACAAATTTTGGTGGGGAAAGAGAAAATGATTATCTTATACACGTTCAAGGTTTAATTAATTCAAAAAAGTGGGATCATTCACAAAAACATCATTCGATACCTAAAAAAAATTTAACAAATAATCGTTTTGGAATTTCCTTAGATCCTTTAATAGCTGTTGAATTTTATGGTATAAAGCTTATGGCCCCACCTCATCCAGAGATATATTTAGAAAAAAAGTATGGAAAAAATTGGAGAATACCTGATAAAAAACAGTTTACTTGGAATAAAAAAGAGTTTAAATAAAATTATAATTATTGTTTATTTTAGCTAAATATTTATTATAATATATTATCAATTATGGCTTTAAAAGTATTACTTCTCGTTTACGATAACGGTTCATACGATAACATTTTTCCTATGGGAGTGGGCGCAATTGCGGCAGTGCTCAAAAAAGAAGGTCATGAAATTACAGTGTGGAATCAAGACCAACATCATTGGCCAGATGATTATTTAAGAACTTATCTTGATAAAAATAAGTTTGATGTTGTTCTTTTAAGTTTAATAGCTGGATATTACCAATATCAAAAAATGAAAAATTTATCTAAAGCAATAAACGATTCTAAAAATCGCCCCTTTTATGTTATGGGCGGTTATGGCCCAACTCCAGAACCAGAATTTTTTATAAAAAAATCAGGCTGCGATGCTGTTTGTATGGGCGAAGGAGAAGTTACAATTTCAAAATTAATGAAAGTCATTGAAAATAAATCAGCCCTTAAAAATGTTCCTGGATTGGCTTGGATGGAAGATGGTAAACTTCAACAAACTCTTAGAGCACCTCTCATTCACGATTTAGATTCATTACCGCCAGTACCGTATGAACTCTTTCCTATGGATTATTATAGGTTGCTTAGAATGCCAAACTCTAAACCTACAGATTTTGTATTTTCACTTATGTCAGCTCGTGGCTGTTCCTTTAAATGTACTTTCTGTTATCGTATGGATCCCGGATACAGAATGAGACTTCCGGAACCCTTGTTGGATGAGGTAGAGATGCTTCACAAAAAATATGGAGTTACATATATTACTTTTCAAGACGATTTATTAATGTCATCTGTTGAGCATACAGAAGCTGTTTGCTTAGAATTTCTTAAACGTAAATTACCAGTTAAATGGAGTTGCAATGGAAGGTTAAATTATTGCAGTGAAGAATTATTACAACTTATGAAAGATGCTGGGTGTATTTTTATAAATTATGGAATTGAGAGTATGGATCAAACAGTTCTAAATAATATGAAAAAAGGATTAAGACCGGAGATGATAATTCAAGGTGTTGAAGATACTTTAAAAGTAGGTATAAGTCCCGGCCTGAACTTTATTTTTGGAAATAAGGGAGATAATAAAAAAACAATAAAATCAACAGTAGACTTCATGTTAAAATATGATGATTTTGCGCAAAAAAGGACAATAAGACCTGTAACTCCTTATCCTGGCTCTCCTCTTTATCACGACGCTATTAAAATGGGTTTGCTAGACAAAAATAATCCAGCTGAAGATTTTTATGAAAACAAACACCTAAATTCAGATTTAATTTGTTGTAATTTTACAGAACTAAGTGATGAAGACTATTATGAATGCTTGCGTTGGGCTAACTCGACTTTAATGAAAAATTATTACGACAAACAAAAGACAAGCACTTTAGCTCAAATCGATCATCTTTATAAAGATAAAGATGTTACATTCAGAGGTTTTCGACATAGCCAAGGTCAACTAGGAGGGACCGGTGACAAATCATTTAACAAAGCTAAAAGTATGGCGATGCAAGGATCTGAAGTCATGGACGGCCTAGTTAACTGGGAAAACTCTTCTTCAGATGGCGATAGATTCTCCCAAACAGGAAATAATACCAACGGAGATGCTACCACAGAAAACTTTGATAAATATTTAAAGAAAAAAACAGCGAGAGCAACAGCAAAAAAGGTCGCTAGACAAGAGAAGAAATTACAAAAAGAGTTATCCGCAATCTAATCAATCATTTTATCAATTAATTATTTAAAAAATTAAATTCTGCTAAGTGATTTGTAGTTCCTAAATTTATTTAATATGTTTTTATTTAAAAAAGCTTGGCTAATTTTAACTGACAAACAAAAAAAATATGCAATTTTTATATTTGCATTGATGTTTTTTGCAATGTTTTTTGAAATTTTGAGTCTTGGGATGATGCTTCCATTGCTATCTATTTTTTTAAAAGGTGAACTTGACACGAGCATTTTTTCCTACTTTTTTGTTTTTGGAAAAATAGAAGGAAAAAACTTAATTTATTTTGGGTTAGCATTAACTTTATTTGCCTTTACTGTAAAAAATATATTTTTGATATACAATTTTTGGCATCAAAATAAATTTTTACAAAGTGCTAATTATGAATTTACAAACAGGCTCTTTAAGCATTATCTAAAAAAAGATTATATATTTTTTATTCAGAATAATTCTGGAAACTTATACAGAAACCTCACATCTATCGTCTCTAATTATGTAGCTTTTATTAGTAAATATATACTTTTACTAAGTGAAATTATGATCTTTACAGGTCTTATAATTATTTTGCTATACGTAGATGTTTTTGGAACTTCAATTATTTTATTTTTCAGTATTATAATTGTTTCATTAATTTATTTATTTACTAAAAAAACAATAAAGTCCCTTGGGGAAGAAAGAAATGTATTTAGTGGAAAATTAAACAAACACTTGCTCCAAGGAATGGCCTCCGCCAAAGATATTAAAATCTTAGATAGAGAAGAAGATTTAATTTACCAAGTAGATAGTAATTTATTTAAAATAACTAGAATTAACTTTATTATTGAATTTATTAGAGGAACTCCTAAATTTGCATTTGAGATACTCCTTATACTGTCATTTACTTGTCTCATACTTTTGATGTTATACCTCGAAAGACAAATGGTAGATATTATTTTATATCTAGGTATATTCGGAGTCGCATCATTTAGAATTGTTCCTGGTATATCAAAAATGTTAGCTTCCGCTCAACAAATAAAGTATCTTGAACCCTCAATTAAAATTTTATTAAGTGAATTTGATTTAAAAGATAATTTTAATTTACTAAAAAACAATCAGCAAAAAGATATTAGTCCTCCTTTAAAATTTCAAAAGGAAATTAACTTGAATGATTTATCTTTTTCATACCCAACAAGAAAAGAATTTTCATTATCAAAAATATCAATGAACATTAAAAAAGGAGAATTTGTTGGTATTATTGGAAAAACTGGTAGTGGCAAAAGTACTTTAGTAAATTTATTAATTGGACTTTTAAAGCCTTCAAAAGGAGATGTGCAAGTTGATGAATTAAATATAAAAAAAAACTTAGCAGCATGGCATAAAAAAATTGGATATGTTCCCCAATCTGTTTATTTGACAGATGACACCATTAGAAAAAATATTGCTTTTGGTCTATTAGAAGATAACATTGATCAAGATTTAATAAAACAAGCAGCAGAGAAAGCGTTTTTAAATGAATTTTTAGATAGTCTTCCTAACGGATTGGAAACAGTAGTTGGAGAAAAGGGCATTACACTTTCAGGAGGGCAACAACAAAGGATAGGAATTGCAAGAGCTCTATATCGTGATCCTGAAGTTTTGATATTAGATGAGGCAACAAGTTCACTTGATCAAAAAACAGAAAAAAAAATTATGGAATCTATCCAATTTTTAAAAAGAAAAAAAACATTAATAATAATTACACATCGTACATCTACGACTGAAAATTGTGATAAGATATACTATATTGATAGTGGTAAAATTATAAAACAAGGACATCCAAAAGAAATACTAAGTAATATTTAAAAATATGAAAAAAATATTCATTACTGGCGCCACTGGCTTTGTTGGATCTCATTTAACTGAACTTTGTGTAGAAAAAGGTTATGATGTAGTTGCCTTTGATAGATATAATCCAAATTATAATCTTGGGTGGTTGGAAAGATCAAAATTTAGAAATGATATAAACTTTGTATTTGGTGATATTAGAGATTACGATTCTGTTTTAAAAAGCATGAAAGGCTGTAAAGTTGTTTTTCATTTAGCTGCCCTAATAGGAATTCCATATTCTTATTTTTCTCCCCTTGCATATTTAAAAACAAATGTTGAAGGCACATATAATGTATTAGAGTCTGCAAAATATTTAGATATTGAACAAACTATAATAACATCAACTAGTGAGGTATATGGATCAGCTCAATATATCCCGATTGATGAAAAACATCCATTTTCATCTCAGTCACCTTATTCAGCATCAAAAATTTCAGCAGACCATTTAGCAATTAGTTATTGGAACTCTTTTCAACAACCAATTAAAATTATAAGACCTTTTAATATTTATGGACCCAGACAATCAAGCCGAGCAGTTATACCATCAATAATAATTCAAGCGCTCAACAAAAAAAAAGAAATAAAATTAGGTAATATTAGTCCAATCCGAGATTTTACTTTCGTTACTGATACGTGCAATGCTTTCCTGGATATTTTGAAGCTAAAAAATTTTTTTGGCAATACTTTAAATGTGGGATCAAATAATAAGTATTCAGTTGAGGATATAACAAAAAAAATTTTGAAAAAACTCAACTCTAATGCAAGTATTAAAAAAGATAATCAACGCATTAGAACTAAAAAAAGTGAAGTGGATAGACTTGTGTGTGACAATTCGAAGATTTTAAAACATACCAAATGGAAACCAAAGATAAAAATTGACAAAGGGCTTGATATGACAATTGATTGGTTTAAAAAATTTAAAGATTTATTTAGACATGATATTTATCATGTGTAAAAGTTTTACCACTTTATAATAATATGATTAGTTTACATGAGCCACTATTTAGAGGCAATGAGCAAAAATATATAAAAAACTGCCTAGACAAAGGTTGGGTTTCTTCTGCTGGTGAATATGTAAATACCTTTGAAAAAAAAATAGCAATGTATACTGGAGCAAAGTACGCCATAGCCTGCATTAACGGAACATCTGCCTTGCAAATTTCTTTAAAGCTAGTTGGTGTAAAAAAAGATGATGAAGTAATTGTCCCATCTATGACTTTTATAGCTGCAGTAAATGCAATTAATTATAATAATGCAAAGCCAATTTTTATGGATTGTAACGAATATTATACAATTGATACTAATAAAACTGTTGATTTTCTTCACAAAGAAACACGTACTATTAAAAAAAAAATAGGTGGAAAAAATTTAACTATTACCGTAAACAAAAAAACAGGAAATCGTATTTCAGCGATTATAGTAGTTCATGTTTTTGGAAATGCTGTAAAAATTAGTAAATTAGTTGATCTTTGTAGAAAAAAAAATATAGCATTAGTAGAGGATGCCGCTGAAAGTATTGGAAGTTTTTATATTTCAGGTAAATTTAAAAAAAAACATACTGGCACTATAGGAACTATTGGTTGCTTATCATTTAACGGTAATAAAATAATAACTACTGGCGGCGGTGGAATGATATTAACGAATAATAAAAAAATAGCCAAAAAAGCAAAATATATTACTAATCAAGCTAAAGATGACTCGATATACTCTATACATAATGAAGTAGGATATAATTTCCGTCTCCCAAATGTTCTAGCAGCTTTGGGCCTTGCCCAGCTAGAGTCTTTATCAAAATATATTAAAAAAAAAAAATTAATTCACGAAAGATATAAAAAAAAAATTAATATAATTAAAGATTTATCCATAACTACTACCCCCAACTATGCTTTAAGTAACTATTGGCTTAATATTCTTGAAATAAATAAGAAATTAAGCAAAAAAAAATTATCAAAAATTATACAATATTTTTATAAAAATAATATCCAGGTAAGACCATTATGGCATCCAAATCATTTACAGAGAGAATATAAAAAATGCCAAACCTATAAATTAAAAAATGTTAATAATATTTATAAAAATAGGCTCTGCCTTCCAAGTAGCTCTCAATTAACAGTTAAACAACAAGATTTTATTTGCAAAAAAATTAAATTTTTTTTTAAAAAGGCTAAAACTATAGAAAAATTGTAAAAAATTTTTGAGAGTCAACCAATATGAGAATAAAAAAGAAAATATATATAATAACAGGATCAAGAGCAGAGTATGGACTTATGCAAACTTTAATTAAAAAACTCCATAACGACAAAAATATTGATATGAAAATTTTTGTGACTGGCATGCACCTATCATCTGAATTTGGTAATACTTATAAAGAGATTCTTAAGGATGGGTTTAAAATAGAAAAAAAAATTAGAACATTAAGTTCTTTAGATACCCCAACAGCAATTTCAAAATCAACGGGAATAGGGATAACGAGTTTTGCAAAATTATTTGACACAACTAAACCAGATTTTTTAGTTGTTTTGGGAGACAGATACGAAATAATGTCTGCAGTAATAGCGGCAAATTTTCACCAGATACCTATTGTTCACATAGGGGGAGGAGACGTAACTTTAGGTGCATTTGATGAATGGATTAGACATTCAATTACCAAAATGTCTTGGCTTCATTTTGTGTCTACTCCATCAAGTAAAAAAAGAGTTATTCAACTCGGTGAAGATCCTAAAAGAGTTTTTGTTACTGGCAATCTGGGTGTTGATAGATTAAGAAATGCCAAGTTATTGAGTAAAAAATTAATAGAAAAAAAAATGAAATTTAAATTTAACAAGAAAAATATACTTATAACTTACCATCCAGTAACACTTGAAAAAAATACTTCAGCAGTACAATTTAAGCAAATTTTATTAGCAGTTTCTAAATTAAAAGATACAAAATTGATATTTACTTATCCAAATAGTGATACTAATGGAAGAATTATTATTAATATGATTAAAAAATTTGTATCTTCTAAACAAAATGATTCCGTAAAATTCATTTCAATGGGCCATGTAAGTTATTTATCTGTGCTTAAATATGTTGATTGTGTTCTAGGAAATTCATCAAGTGGAATTCTTGAGGCGCCATCTCTTAAAATACCAACAATCAATATAGGCGATAGACAAGAAGGTAGGTTAAAAGCAAACAGCGTTATAGATAGCAAGCCAGCAAAAAGTTCAATACTAAAATCAATTAAGAAAGTTTATTCTAAGGGTTTTAGATACAATTTAAAATTTACTCGCAATCCTCACGAATACAAGAACAGTGCAAATAAAATTTATCAAATTATTAAAAATAAAAAAGCACCCTTAGAATTAAAAAAATCTTTTTACAATTTATGAAAAAAATACTAATTGAACCAAGTATTAATTTAAAAAGTGCTCTAAAACAAATGAGTGCAACAGGTGAAAAATGTTTGGTTGTGGTTGATAAAAAAAATAAGCTTTTAGGAACTCTTAGTGATGGAGATGTAAGAAAAGCCATACTTAAGGGGAAAATTAACAAAGGTAAAATTAGTGAGTATTTTTATAAAAAACCTATTTTTTTAAAAAAGGAAAATTATACACTAGCCAAAGCAAAAAATATTTTTTTGAAAAGAAGAATTGATATTATTCCAATTATAGACAAAACAAAAAAAGTCGTTGATGTAATAACTTTCGAAGATATTTTTAAAAAAAACAAGAACGCAGTTCATTCCAAAAGCTTGCCAAAAACAGTTATTATTATGGCTGGAGGCAAAGGTACAAGATTAGAACCATTCACCAATGTTTTGCCTAAACCTTTGGTTCCAATTAATGAAAAACCAGTTATTGAGCATATTATTGAAAAGTTTATTGAAAATAAGATTTCTAATTTTTTTATTACCTCAAATTATAAAAGTAAAATTCTAAAAGCCTATTTTCAAGAGATGAAACCTAAGTTTAAATTAACTTTTGTTGATGAACCTAAACCTTTAGGAACTGCTGGTGGAATCAAATTACTAGAAAGAAAATTAAAGAAACCTTTTATAGTTACTAACTGCGATACAATAATAAATATTAATTTAGATGATTTGATGCATTTTCATATTGAGAATAAAAATGAAGCTACCTTGGTAGTTTCCTCTAAGGAACATGTTATTCCATACGGTACTTGCAAACTTACGAAAAAAGGATATCTGGAAAAAATTGTGGAAAAACCAAAACTTGATTTTTTTGTAAATGTTGGAATGTACGTTTTGAATGCTAGTTTAATTAAGATGATACCTAAAAATAAGCATTATGATATGACAGATTTAATAACACTTGCAAAAAATAAAAAAAAACAAATTGGGGTATATCCCATCGATGACGATTCCTGGATTGATGTAGGGCAGTGGTCCGAGTATCATAAGGCAGTAGATCGATTAATATGAACAAGTCGGTGCTGATTTCTGGCTATGGGTCAATTGGAAGAAGACATGCAAATATTTTGTCCAAAATAGTTAAAAAAAAAAATATAACTATATTAACAAGACAGAAGCTACCAAATTTTAGAACAATAAAAACACTTGAAGAATTAAATGAAATTGACCCTCACTATATCGTAATATCTAACCCGACAAGTGATCATATTAATAAAGTGCAGTATATAGAAAAAAACTTTAAAAATAAGTTAATTTTAGTTGAAAAACCTTTATTTTCTAAATCAAGTAAAATAAAAATAAAAAACAATAAATATTTTGTTGGTTATCATTTAAGATTTAATCCAATAATAAATTTCTTAAAAAAAAAAATAAAATCTAAAAAGATTTGGAACGCAAGTATTTTATGTGGCTCTTATTTACCCAGCTGGAGAAGTAACATTAACTACAGCAAGTCATCAAGTGCCAAAAAAAATCTTGGTGGTGGAGTACTATTAGATTTAAGTCATGAACTTGATTTTACTCAACAATTGTTTGGAAAAATTAAAATAGAACATAGTAAATCTAAAAAACTGTCAAATTTAAAAATTGAAACAGATGACTTTTTAAGTGTGATTGGAAAAACAAAAAAAGTTCCATCTATTCAAATAACTTTAAATTATTTTATGCGTCAACCTACACGGCAAATATTTATAGATGGAAAAAATATAAGCTTACAAGCAGACTTAATTAAAAAAAATATTATTTGCCACGAAGGAAATAAAAAAAAAGTTTATAATTTTAAAAATTATAGTAGAAATTTTGATTATAAAAAACTTCATTTAGCCATACTTAGAAATAAACACAGTAACAGGCTTTGCACATTTGCAGAAGGTAAACAACTTATGTATTTAATTGAACAGATAAGATCAGAGTCTAAAAAAAATAAAACCCTATAACTATTTCTTAGTTTTTAGGATAATTGAAAAAAAAATGAATTCAGTTTTATGTACAATATGCATGCGTGGCGGGTCCCAAGGTTTAAAAAATAAGAATTTTAAACTTATTAATGGAAAGCCGCTAATGTACCACACAATTAAACAGGCCATAAATTCAAAAATTTTTGATAAAATAATGGTATCTACCGATTCAAAAAAAATATTAAAATATGCAAAATCATATGGAGTTGACGCTTGGTTTTTGCGTCCCAAAGAACTTTCAAATAATACCAGTTCTAAAGTAGCAGCTATAAAGCATGCATTTAAAGAATCAGAAAATTTTTATGGTAAAAAGTTTGAGTTTATAGTTGATCTAGATGCCACTTCACCATTGAGAAATGTAGAAGATATCATTTCCGCTTATAGAAATTTTATAAAAAAAAAGGCTGATATTTTAATTACAGGCTCTCAATCTAGGCACAATCCATATTTCAATATTGTGGAAGTGGTAAATGGAAGAGTTAGAATGGCTAAAGAGTTAAAAAAAAATATTTTTAGAAGACAAGATGCTCCAAAAACATATGATATGAATGCGTCAATCTATATATGGAATAGAAAAACTTTGCTTAAATCTTCCAATTCAGCTGTAGATAAAAAAATGAAATCAAAAATTATATTTCATGAAATGCCCAGAGAAAGATCAGTTGATATTGATGATAAAATTGACTTTAAGTTAGTTGAATTTTTATTAAAAAAAAAAATCTAAACTAATTTATATGCATATAATTTTTACACATTTAAATTACTGGCAAGTGCCTTTAATTAAATTACTTAAATATTTTAATTTTAAAGTTTTTTATCTTTTTATTGAATCAAAAAATAAATTTCAACGAATCGAAATCGCAACTCAATTAAAGGAAAAAAATATCTTACCGCTACCAATTGAATTTCAAAAAAAAATTCCTAAAAATTTTTATTCTATAATAGCAGAAGACACTTATGAATTAGCGTATAATAAAAATATAAAAATGATACCAAATGAAATTTTAGAAAAATACTGTAAATTATTTTCAATTAACAAAGAAGAAGTAAAGAAACTTAGACTAGTAGTACAAGATAATATTGCTGAGCAACAAAGAAATTTATCATCTCGTATTGAAATATGGTCAAATTTATATCCAGCACAAAAAATCATATTTCTAAGTTTTAAATTTAAAAGTTTTTTTGCTCCTTGCGTATCTAAAAATATTATAAAAATAGTTATACCTATAAATATATTGATATATTTAATAAATTTTTTTATATTAAATTTATTATCGTTTGGATTTAAAAATATAAAAAAACAAAAAAATAAAATTTTAAATAATAAAAATTTTGATAATCTTGCAGAAAAAAATGTAGCATTCGTTACACACAAAGGAACTACATACGGACCAAAAAAAGAAATACTTTTTGAAAAAACTCTTTATTATTCTAGTGATAAAAAATCACATTTAAACAAATATAACATTTTACATTTGGATTATTCAAATTATTCAAGTCCTGAAGAAAAAATTAATTGGGTGTGCCTTAAAAAAACAAACCTATCTAAAATAAAAATTTTTTTTCAAACTTTTTTAGCCAGTTTAAAAACTCTTTATTTAGTAAGAAGTTGGTCAACATTTTTGGTGTGGATATTACTTATTCAGCAATATAATTCTTATATTAAATATTGCATGGCCATTAAAAGATTTAAAAAGCTTAAAGTAGCTATTATTGACTATGATTATTTGTGTCCAAAAATACTAATATTAGCCTTTAAAAAAAACAATATTAAAACTGTAGCAACTCAAGAACGTTTTATAACTACTTTTTATACTTCCTACTGCAATATAATGCTTGATACTTATTATGCTGCAAGTGAGTACACGGCAAATTTTATTAAAAAATCAAAATATCACGATATAAAAAATGTTATTCCTGTGGGTCAGTATAGAAGTGATTACATATCGTTATACAAAAAAGATAATGCACCAGATGACATTTCAAAAGCAAGGAATAAGGGAAAAAAAGTGTTAATTGTTTTTGGAAACCAATGTTCTAATAATTGGTTTGAGTCTTATATTCAGCCACTAACAAACTGGACAGCACAAATTAACTTTTTAGAGAATTGTATCAAACTTTCACAAAGTTTAGATAACACTTATATCGTTTTACGATATAAAACTTTAGGATGGACAAATAATAAATTTTTTGAAAATATTTTAAATAAAATTGAAAATTGCGAAAACGTAACCATATCTAAAAATTATAGCGAGTCTTATTATTCTTATAAATTGTGCGCAAGTGCAGATTTAATTATAGCAAGACACACATCCATAGCAGATGAAAGTTTATCAAATAAAATTCCAGTCTTATTTTACGAATATACCCACAATATGAATAAAGTAGTTTTAAATGAACCCAACTATTTACCTTCAGACTTAATATGTCATAATTTTGAAGAATTATTAAAGAAAAGTAAATCTATATTATTTGATAGAACGACCAATTTAAAAAATGTAGTTAATCAACTTAATGAAACAATTTATTATGTTAATAAAAAAGAAAATGTTAAAAATAAAATAATTAGAAAATTGGAAAATTTAATTAACTAAATATGAAATTGTTGAAAATTGGAAATAGAAGTATTGGTTATAACACTCCTGTTTTTTTTATTGCTGAGGCTGGAGTAAATCATAACGGGTCATTAAAAATTGCACTTAAAATGGTTGATGCAGCTAAAGAGGCTGGGGCGGACGCTATAAAATTTCAAACATTTAATACTGAAAATTTAATTTTACCAAACGCTCCTAAGTCTAAATACCACATAGAAACTACTGGTGGAGACAAAAAACAGAGATGGTATGATCTATTAAAAACACAAGAGCTATCCTACTCAATGCACAAAAAAATAATTGAACATTGTAGGAAAAAGAAAATAATTTTCCTTAGTACACCATATGATGAAGAAAGCGTCGATATGTTGGAAAAATTTAAAGTGAAGGCCTATAAAGTAGCTTCTACCGATAGCAATAATATTCCTTTAATCAGCTATATAGCAAAAAAAGGAAAACCAATGTTTATTTCAACCGCCATGACTAATTTAGATGAGATTCGAGATTTAGTAAATTGTGTTAAAAAATATATTCCTAATAAATTTGTACTAATGCAATGTACTGGAAATTATCCATCAGCCAACGCAGATTCAAATTTAAAAGTTATGATGGGCTATAAAAAATTATTCAATTGTTACTATGGATATTCCGATCATACTTTAGATTATATAAATCCTATAGCTGCGACCGCATTGGGAGCCTCAGTTTACGAAAAACATTTTACGTTAAATAAAAAAATGTATGGCCCTGATCACAGGATGTCATTATTGCCATCCGAACTAAAAAAAACTATACAAATCATAAGACACACATCATTAGCTCTTGGTAAAGAAAAAAAAGTAGTTTTAGAATCAGAAAAATATAATCGAGTAAAATTAAAAAAAAGTTTAGTATCTATAGTTTCTATAAAAAAAGGAAAAAAATTTAGTCGAAACATGCTCTCAATTAAAAGACCTGGAACTGGATTGCCACCTAAAAAAATATATACAATTAACAATTACGTTGCGGCAAATCACATTAAAGCGAATTCTGTTATAAAATTAAAAATGATAAAAAAAATTAAAAAATATAAGCACAAAGCATAATGAAAAAAATAATTATTTTTGGAAGAGGAGGACAAGCAAAAGTAGTATTGGATTGTATTAAATTAATAAAAAATTATAAAGCTATAGGCTTTATTAGTGACAAAAAATATGATCTTTCACTTTTAAAGCAAATTAAATATTTGGGATCAATTAAAGATTTAAATAATATTATAAAAAAATGGAACTCAAAAAATTTATTTGGTGTTATTGCTATAGGAGATAACCTAAAAAGAAAAAAAATTTTATTAAAGATTAAAAAATTTGATAAGAATTTTAAATGGGCAAACATAATTCACCCCTCTGTCATTATTTCTCCATCTGCCATAATTGGATCGGGCAATATGATACTGGCAGGATCAGTTATCTCTACAGAAACTAAAATTTATAATCACGTTTCTATTAATACTGGTTCTTATATTGATCATAATAACATATTTCATAATTTTTCTAGCACTGGACCAGGAGTTATAACTGGTGGAAACGTTACAGTGGGTGAGCAAAGCTTTCTTGGAATTGGGAGTGTAATTAAAGACAAAATATCTATCGGGAAAAATACTGTGATAGGCGGAAAAGCGTTTGTGCGGCAAAATTGTAAATCTAATTCTGTTTATTACGGCATGCCGGCAAAGAGAATTAAGAAAAGAAGTTTAAACGAACCTTATTTATAATAAAAACTATTATTTTTTTAAACCAAATGAAAAAGCTAAAAAATATTTTTGTTTCAACTACATTTGCGAAAAACAATTCAAAAATTAGTGATGTACTGTCGCTTTGTAAAAAAGAAAAAATTGAAAATATTGAGCTTGGTTCTAATCATGCATATGAAAATAATTTTAAAGGAATAGTAAAAAAATATAATTTTCGTTTTATAGTCCACAATTATTTTCCAATACCTAAAAAAAGTTTTGTAGTTAATATAGCGTCGTCAAGTGATAGGATAAGAAGTTTAAGTTTGCAACACGTTAAAAAAGCAATTAATTTTTGTCGTCAAACCAATTCAAAACTATATACTTTCCATCCAGGTTTTGTTTCAGACCCTATAACAGCAAGTAAATCAAGTAAAAATTATGATTTTATTTGGAAAAAAAAAGATTTAAATAAAAATTACAAATTCGCTTTTAAAAATATGCTTAACTCATTAAAAAAAATTATTATTTTTGCAAAAAGTAAAGGAGTTAAAATTGCAATTGAAACTGAAGGATCTTATAAAAAAAGCAAATTATTACTAATGCAAAAACCTGAAGAATATCAAAAACTTTTTAAATATTTTTTACCTAAAGAGCTGGGAATTAATCTAAATATTGGTCATTTAAATTTAGCCGCAAAGGCATTTGATTTTTCAAAGTTGGAATTTGTGAAGCAATTAAAACCATATATTGTAGCAATTGAGTTGAGTCATAACAATGGTATAGAAGATCAACATTTGCCTTTAAAAAAAAATGCATGGTATTGGAAAATAATTAATGACCCCGATTTTTCAGATGTATATAAAATTTTAGAATTTAGAAATACAAATATAAAAGATATAAAAAAAATATTTACTTTTTTTCAAAATTAATAATGAATCCAAAAATAGGTATTATGCAAGGAAGATTATCAAAACCTCTTAATGGTAAGGTACAATCGTTTCCAAAAGATTCATGGGAAAATGAATTTTATTTAGCAAAAGAAATCGGCTTTCAATTAATTGAATGGGTTCTGGGAGATAATTTACAAGATAATCCCATAGTAAATAAAGAACATTTTGCAAAAATACAGAGGATCAAAAATAGAACAGGCATAGGTATAAATTCAATTTGTTGCGATTATTTCATGACAAATTCTTTATCTAAAAATTCCGAATCTTTTAAAAAAGAAAATTCAGAAGTTTTCAATTTTTTAATTGAAGAAAGCTGCCCTCAAAAT
>Ga0114997_10001978_pt1 | contig 16738 bp, 21 predicted proteins | sample ArcticOcean_MG_C_2_FD_87045 | JGI IMG/M metagenome (GOLD analysis project Ga0114997, IMG submission 87045) | Marine microbial communities from western Arctic Ocean - ArcticOcean_MG_CB4_136 | ecosystem: Environmental > Aquatic > Marine > Oceanic | place: Arctic Ocean: Canada Basin | collected...
AAATATGGAACTACAGTTACAACTTGTGTTTGTTGCAACATAAATTCACTCACTAATGTGTAATATTCCCTTTTAACTTGGGAGAGTTTTTTTCTCCATGGTAGTGATCTTTTATTATTATCGTACCAATAAAGAATTTTTTTTGATAGTATGGATTTTGTCATATGCAATTTAAAAATAATACTAAGCAGGGGTTTAAAACTATTCAAGGCTTAAGATCTTTTAAAGATACTTTGCCAAAAAACATCAAAAAAATAATCAAAAAAAAAGGTCATATATTCTCTGAAACTCTTAATAATTGGAAATATATAGTTGGGGATGAAATTTTTCAGATATGTTATCCAAAATCATTTAAAAATTCTAATAAGCTTGGTGTCAGCACTCTTCAGGTGATGGTAAAAAGAGGGCATGAAGTGGATTTGGAATATTCAAAAAAAGAAATAATGGATAAAATGAATAGTTTTTTTGGCTATGCTGTTGTGGAAAAATTAAAATTTATAAGCTTTGATAATACTCAAACTAAATTTAAGAAGGTAAGTGAAGTTGAAAATAATGTGACAAATAGCAAGTATGCAAATAAGATTAATGATATTAAAAATGATAAAATTAAAAAATCATTACTTGAGTTTACAAAAATATTTAAACAAAGATGAAAAAAATAGCTTCACTATTAATCATTATAACAATTGGTTTTAGTACTAATTTATTTGCTGAAGAAAGCAAAATAATTAAAAGAATTTCTGAAGGTGATGAAAGTGCTAAAATAACAATAATTGCTTATGAGTCTCTAACTTGTGGGCATTGTGCAGACTTTCACACAAATGTTTATCCTGATCTTAAAGAAGATTTTATAGAAAAAGGATTGGTTAAAATTGAATTCAGACACTTCCCTTTAGACGTTGCTGCTTTTAATGCATCAAAAATTGGTCAATGCAAAAATGATGGAAAATCAGATATAATGCATATTTTGTATTCTGGCCAAAAAAAATGGGCTAAAGGAAAAACTCCTGAAGAAGCAACTGGATATTTGAAAAAATTTATAACTGATGCTGGTATAAAAGTAGATTTTGATAAATGCTTAAGTGACAAAGCTATTGAAGATTATGTTTTAAACGATCGAATCGATGGGGTGAAAAAATTTAAAGTTAATGCTACTCCTACGATAATAATTAATGATAAAAAGTTTGAAAAAGCTCTTAATTATAAGAATTTAAAAAAATATCTTGAAAAACTGATATAAGTTAACTCATGGAGTTTAAAAAAATCCAATTAAATGGATTTAAATCATTCGCTGATAAAACTAACTTTCTCATTGAAAATGGTTTGACTGGAATAGTTGGTCCAAACGGATGTGGAAAATCAAATATTGTAGAATCATTAAGATGGGCGATGGGCGAAACATCTGCAAAGAGTATGCGTGGCTCTGGGATGGAAGATGTTATTTTCAGTGGAACATCAAATAAAACATCAAAAAATATAGCGGAAGTATCAATCACTGTAGACAATGCAAGTCACGAAGGGCCCATGCAATATAGAGATCTAAATCAAATTGAAGTTAGAAGAAAAATTGAAAAGGATAAAGGTTCTAAGTTTTACATAAATGATAAAGAGGTTAGAGCTAGGGACGTACAAATGTTTTTTGCAGATTTGTCAACTGGTGCTCATTCACCATCAATGATAAGTCAAGGGCGTATTGGTGCTTTAGTTACTGCAAAGCCTGCAGACAGAAGATCAATTTTAGAGGAAGCTGCAAATATTTCAGGGCTACACGTGAGAAGACATGAGGCAGAGTTAAGGTTAAACGCTGCAGAGAACAATTTAAAAAGAGCTGATGAATTAAGAAGGCAGCAAGAAAAACAATTGGCCAATCTGCAAAAACAAGCTGAGGAAGCAACAAAATACAAACACATATCTGAGGAAATTAAAAAAATTGAAGCGGGCCTATATTACCTAAAATTATTAGATATTGATAATGAAATCAGAATAGAAAATGAAATCAATACTGAAGCTGAAGGAGGAGTAAGTAGTTTCAATCAACAGATTACTGAATTTGAAAACTCAATTAAATCAGAAACAGATAAGGTTACACCACTAAGAGAAAAGAATATTGAAAACCTTTCAAGAATCCAACGAATGAATTTAGAATTGAAAAGTCTTGATGATGAAAATATAAGAACACAAGACGAAATAGAGAGTTTTAAAAAATCTCTAAAAACTATTGAGGAGGATATTGATAGGGAAAAAGGCATTGTAATTGACGCAAATTCAAATGAAAAAAGATTAAAAGAGGAAAAAGAAGAGTTAATAGAAATAGATTCAAAGTACTTTGAGACTGAAAAATTATCCAATGAAGATCTCGAAAAAGCAAAAAGTTTACTTAAAGATGAGCAAAAAGCTGTTGATGGAATTATCGATATCTTTGCAAATGGAAACATAAATATAAACATCGAACCAATCAAAGAAGTCATCAATACAATAAAAAAAATTAAAGAATTAATTAATAGTAATGAAGCTAATCAGGCGCTTACATTATTAGATAGAACTAAAATTGAATTAAATAATTTCTTAAACAATTTAGCCAATGATGAAAGTAAAAATAAGCTAACAGATATCAATAAAAAAAATAATAATATAAAATTATTACAAGAAAATTATGCTGATAGTTTTAGTAAAAACCAATCAATAAAAAAAGAATCTATAAAAAGAAATGAGAGAATAAAGGCGATTGAAATTGAAGTTGAAAGCTGGAAAAATTTACTTTCCAACTCTCAGAGGATGGTTGCTGAATTAACTGAGAGAAAAAATAAATTATTATCGCAATTAAATGAACGTGATCAGCAGCCTAAAGTACTAGCTGAGAAAAAAGGACAGATAACTGAAGGTTTAAGAATATCTGAAAATGAAAAAATGGAGAATGAAAAGTTTATCAAAGAAACAGATATAAAGATTAATTCATTAAGACTTGAGCTAAATGAGGTACAGGAAAAATCGATTCAAATTAGAGAGAGAAAAGCAAGTTCTGGTGCAACGATTGAAGGTTTGAAAAAACGTAAAGATGACTTATTAGATAGAGTAAAATCTGAACTAAACCTTGAAGAAGAAAATATTCTTGAAAACTCTAATTTAAACGGAGTTGAAGAATTACCTAATTCAACTGCTCAAGAAGATACGTTAGATGAAAAAAAAAGAGAAAGAGAAAAACTTGGTTCGGTTAATTTAAGAGCTGATGAAGAAACTAGCAAATATGAGGTGGAAATAAAAAAAATGGAACAAGATAGAGAAGACCTTGTTTCTGCAATTCTTAAATTGAAAGAAAGTATTAATGAGTTAAACCAAAAAGGAAGGGAAAGACTTTTAGAGGCCTTTGAAAAAGTTAATAGAAAGTTTAATGAGGTTTATACAAGATTATTTAATGGTGGAAATGCTAAACTAGAATTGGTTGATTCTGACGATCCATTAGAAGCAGGCCTTGAAATGCTGGTAAGCCCTCCTGGCAAAAGATTGCAATCGATAACTTTATTATCTGGTGGAGAACAGGCCTTAACTGCTTTATCTTTAATCTTTGCCGTATTCTTAACCAATCCGTCTCCAATTTGTGTTTTAGATGAAGTTGATGCTCCACTAGATGATGCTAATGTGACTAGATTTTGTGGTCTTCTTGAGGACTTAACAAAAATAACAAATACGAAGTTCATTATTGTAACCCACCATGCACTTACAATGTCTAAAATGAATAGACTTTATGGAGTTACTATGCCTGAAAAGGGTATTAGCCAATTAGTAGCTGTTGATTTGCAAAAAGCTGAGAGTATGGTTGCTTAAAAAATAATGTCCAAGGATTCGCTTAAAACTCGCTTAGAGATTGCAAAATCAAAAATTTTAAAGAATGAACTATATAAAGATAAGGATCAAGCCTCACCTATTGGCGCAGCCTTTAAATTAAGTACAGAATTAGTGGCTGCAGTAGCAATTGGAACAATTATTGGGTTTATTTTAGACAAGACTTTTGGTACTACACCCTGGTTAATAATTATATTTTTTTTTTTAGGTGTGGCCGCTGGAATTGTGAACGTGTTCAGATCTGCAAAAAATATGCAAAAATAAGTAATAAACTATGGCAACAAATCCAATGGCTCAATTCGAAGTACATAGAATTGGACCAGAAATAAGATTAGGATCGATAGACATTTCGTTTACAAATTCAAGTTTGTTTATGATAATTAGCTCATTAGCAATACTATTGATTTTCAGTCTTGGCTCAAAAAAAAATTCTTTATTACCCAGTAAAATCCAGCTTTTAGCAGAACTAAGTTATTCGTTCGTTTCAAAGATGATTAGTGATACAGCCGGATTAAAAGCCAAACCTTATTTTTCATTTATTTTTTCACTCTTTATGTTTGTTTTATTTTGCAACATGTTTGGCATGATGCCTTATTCATTCACAGTAACTAGTCATATAATTGTTACATTTGTTCTAGCTTTTTTTGTTTTTACTGGGGTAACTGTAATAGGGTTCATGAAACATGGTTTAGGCTATTTAAAGTTATTTGTACCAAGTGGGGTTCCCACTCTTTTACTCCCATTAATAATTGTTATTGAAGTTATTTCATACCTAAGCCGACCTATTAGTCTTTCAGTTCGTTTGTTTGCTAATATGCTCGCAGGACACACTATGATGAAAGTTTTCGGGGGCTTTGTAATAAGTCTCGGGATAGTTGGTGGATGGCTTCCACTGAGTTTTTCGGTTGCATTAACTGGTTTGGAGATCTTAGTTGCTTTTCTTCAGGCATATGTTTTTGCAATTTTAACCTGCATCTATTTAAATGATGCATTAAATTTACACCATTAACTAAAATAAGGAGGATATAATGGAATTAGAAGCAGCAAAAATGATCGGAGCAGGTATAGCGGTACTCTCGTTGGCGGGTGCAGGAATTGCGATTGGTAATATTTTTAGTAGCTATTTAACAGGTGCTATGAGAAACCCGTCTGCAGCTCAAAAACAATTTCCTAATTTGTTATTAGGTTTTGCTTTAGCGGAAGCAACAGGACTATTTGGTTTGGTTGTTGCGTTAATCATTCTTTTCGCTTTTTAAGTATTGATGGGTAAATTTTTATTTTTATCTATTTTTCTTTTCTCTGCTGTGAATGCAGCAGAGAAAGTGGGAATGCCTCAGCTTGACACTGAATTTTGGATTTCTCAAATTTTTTGGCTAGCTATAACTTTTTCAATATTATTTGTTTTATTGTCTAAGTTTATATTACCAAAAATTAGTGCTAACCTTGAGACAAGAAAATCCTTAATTTTAGAAAATATTAGCACTGCAGAAAAAAGGAGGGAAGAAAGTGAGTCAAAAATTAAAGAATATAATGAAATCATTAAAAAGAGTAAAAATGAGGCAAAGAACTTGATGAATCAAGCAAAAATAAAATTGATGAAAGATATAAATCAAAAAAAAGAAATGCTAGAAAAAGATCTTACCAACGAAATTCAAAAAGTTGAAATAGAAATACAAGAGTTTAGAAATAAAGCTCCAGAAAAAATTAATAAAATAGCAGTAGAAACATCTACTGACCTGCTTCAACAGCTAATAGGTGCTGATGTTAATAGTAGTAGTATTTCAACTATAGTTAATGACCTATCAAGCAAAAAAATAGGTAAATACTATGGTAATTGATTCCACTTTTTGGGTTGCTATATCATTTTTTATTTTTTTAGGTGGTTTAGTTTATTTAAAAGTTCCACATAAAATTAATGAAGTATTAAATAAACTCATCAGAGATATCAAAAATGAAATTGATGAAAGTGAAAAATTAAGATTAGAGGCAAAAATTTTACTAGATAAAGCACAAGACAAATTAAATACTGCTCAAAATGTAAGTAATGATATTTTAGAGCAAGCAAGGAAAGATGGTGACCATCTTGTAATAGAAATGAATGATAAGTTTCATAAATTATCTGAAATTAAGAAAAAGTTGGCTGAAAATAAAATTCTTCAAATGAAAGATTCTGCTCTCAAAGAGATAAAAGATGTATCGGTTAAAATTGCAGTAGAGTCGGTAAAAAAAATTATTAATACATCTGTAGATAAATCAAAACTAGATGTGCTTTTTAATAAAAATCTAGAAGATACAAGAAGTGCGCTAAAAAAGATTAACTCATAATTACCTTACAATTTTTTAAAAAAACTATAAATTAACCAAATGAAATCTATTGTTATTGGTTCTGGTTTTGGTGGTATTGCTGCTGCTCTAAGGTTGAGAGCAAAAGGTCACCATGTTACTTTAATTGAAAAACATCAAGATCTTGGAGGGCGAGCAAGAGTATTTAAAAAAAATGGTTTTACTTTTGATGCTGGACCCACCGTGATAACAGCACCTTATTTAATTAATGAACTTTTTGAATTATTTAAAAAGAAACCTGAAAACTACATAAAGCTTACACCTCTTGAAACGTGGTACAGATTTATTTTTGAAGATGGTGATAAATTTGATTATTCAGGAAATGAAGATCAAATGAGGAAACAAATAGAAAAAATAAACAAGGATGACGTTAAAGGATATGAAAAACTTGTAAAATTTACAAAAAAAATATTTGATAAAGGGTTTACTGAACTTGCGGATGTGCCTTTTGATAAACCTTTGGTTATGATGAAGCAATTACCAGCCCTGTTAAAATTGAAGAGCTATAAATCAGTATATTCACTGGTATCATCATATATCAAGAATGAAAAGCTAAGACGAATGCTAAGCATGCACCCACTTTTAGTTGGTGGGAATCCATTTACAACTACATCGATTTATGGATTAATATTATACCTTGAAAAAAAATGGGGTATTCACTACTCAATGGGTGGAACTGGAAATATCATCAATGGTCTAGAAAAACTAATGGTGGAAGAGGGAGTTGAGTTAATTAAGGGCCATGAAGTTGTTGGTATAATTTCATCCAATAACAAGATCAAAGGTATAAAATTAGATAATAAAGTTGAAATAAATGCTGATAATGTAATTTGTAATGCAGATCCCCCAGCTGTTTATGAAAAACTGCTTCAACAACATAAGGTTAGTCCTTTATTCGAATGGAAAAAGAAAAGAATGGAATATTCTATGGGTTTATTTGTTTATTATTTTGGAACAAAAAAGACTTACCCAGGTGTCGAACATCATACAATTAAATTTGGTGATAAATATCAAGAACATTTAAAAGATATTTTCGATAAAAAGAAATTAAATTCAGATATAAGTTACTATCTACACAGACCCTCGGCTACAGATAAATCAATGGCACCAGAGGGCCATGACTGCTTTTATGTTCTAGTACCAGTTCCAAACAATCAATCAAAAATAAATTGGGATATTGAGGGTGAAAAAATGAAAAATTTAGTGATTGATAAAATGGAAAAAAATTTACTACCCGACCTAAGAGAAAATATAGTTGAAGATTTCTACGTAACACCAGATTATTTTGAAAAAGAATTAAATACACAATTTGGATCTGGGTTTTCTATACAGCCAAAATTTACACAATCTGCATATTTTAGATTTCACAATAAGTCAGAAGTGTGTGAAGGACTTTATTTTGTTGGTGCTGGCACACATCCAGGTGCAGGTGTACCTGGTGTACTATCTTCTGCAAAAGTACTAGATAAAATTATATAATGTCTGATAAAAATTACTTGTCGATTTATGCAAAATCATTTAATTGGGCAGGTTTTTTTTTACCAAAAAATACTTATCAAAAATGTTCTAAGTTATATGACTTTTGCAGAACTATAGATGATATTGCAGATAAAGAAGGTGATTTAGAAATAAGAAAAAAAAAATTATCTTATTTTAAAAATAATTTTATTGATAAAAATTTTGATAACTCTGTGATTAGAAATATGTGGGGCCTTATAGATGAATATTCAATTTCAATAAAAATTATTACAGATCTGTTTAATGGTATTGAGTCTGATTTAAAAAAAAGAGTGCAACTTAATACAAAAAAGGATCTATTGGTATATTCTTATAGAGTAGCTGGAACTGTGGGCTTAATGATGGCAAAAATTTTAAATGTTAAAAGCAAAGCATCTATGAAAGCAGCTATAGATCTTGGCATTGCAATGCAATTAACTAATATAGCAAGAGATGTTGTTGAGGACTCCAAAAATAACAGGTTTTATATTCAGCATGACTTTGAAACTATAACTAATACATTAAATATGGCTAACGCATTTTATGAAAGCTCATTCTCAGCTATTAAAGAAATTCCTTTTAATTTTAGATTTGCTATCTTAGTAGCTAGAAGAGTTTATCGAAAAATAGGAGACAAAATCTTAATAAAAAATAATATTGCTGCTTACAATGCATGTGGAAAAATTTATGTAAGTAACTTTGGTAAGATACTACAAACTTTTTTATCGATATTTGATTTATTAAAACTATTATTGTTAAAACAAAAAAATGATTTTATAGATGAAGAACACCTTCTTATAAATGAAGAGATAGATCTAAATGAAAGAATTTGATTATACAATTGTAGGTGGTGGTTGTGCAGGGCTGTCTTTAGCTTACGAATTAGAGATCCACAATAAATTTAAAGAAAAAACACTAGCAATTATAGAGCCAAGATTAGAGTATAAAAAAGATAAAACTTGGTCTTTTTGGAAAACAGCAGAACATAATTTTGATGATTGTGTAAAAAAAAGTTGGAAAAATTTTTCAGTAAATACAGCCACCGATACTAAATTTATAGAGTGTAGTGATTTTCCATACCAGTCCATAGACAGTGCTTTATTTTACAAAAAAATAATTTCTAAACTAAAAAAAAATAAAAATATTTACTTTTATAAAGGTATTAGTGACATAAGTTTAAATAATACTTTTATTTTTAATAGTGTCCCCTCTTTAGATTCCAGTGAAAAGTGCCTTTGGCAACATTTTATGGGTATTGAGATCGAAACTACCAAAAATACCTTTGATGAAGGAATGATGAATTTAATGGATTTTGATTGTGAACAACGTGATAGTGTTCACTTTTTTTACACACTGCCATACAGTAAAAAAACAGCTTTAATTGAAACAACATGGTTATCTAAAATGAATAATAATTCATTGATGGATTATGAAGATCAATTAAAAAATTATATAGAAAGCCATCTCAACATTAAAGATTATAAAATCAATTATACTGAACAAGGTGCTATACCTCTGTTTAAGCTATTAAATGTTAATAGTGAGAAAAAAATTAATATTGGTACTGCTGGAGGTATGACTCGCCTGAGCACTGGGTATACTTTCTTAAATATACAAGAGCACAGTAAATTTATCAGAAAAAATATTGAAAATATCAGTAATGTTAAAAAATATGAGATTAATAAAAAATATCATTTTTTAGATAAGGTATTTTTAAAAGTTTTAAATAGTCACCCAAAAAAAATGCCTGATATTTTTTTTAAGATGTTTAATTGTCCACCTGAAAATGTTATTAAGTTTCTATCAAATAAAAGTAATATTCTTCAAGATATATCAATTATTCTTAGTATGCCAAAGTGGGCTTTTATAAAAGCTTTGTTAAAATAAAATGAGTATTTTAATAAAAAAAATTAATTTTTTTCATTCAATAATATTTTTTCTTTTAGTAAGCTCATCTGTATTAGTTATGAGTCAATTTGAGGATCTAATCGTTCCACCGATGGTTTGTTTGCTTTTGATACTTTCTATTGGGGTATCGCATGGGGCCTTTGACCATCAAAAAGGTAAAAAGCTTGCAAAAATATACAATATAAAGAACTCTTCATTTTTTTATTCAATATACCTGATGTTAGTTTTATGGGTGATAATAATTTGGTTTTTTTTTCCAACAATATCACTTTTTTTTTTTCTAATAGTGGCATCGTATCATTTTGGTAAAGAAGATACGGAGTTTCTATTCCATAAAAAAAACAAACTAAATATAATTCTTTATTTTTTGAAAGGGATGCTAATTATTATTGCTCCACTACTATTTCATTTTATTGAAACTGTTGATATTTTTAGACTACTATTGGTAGAAAATGAAAGCTTTTATTTGTTTTTAGAATTTGTAGAAAATAATCACATTCTCTTCCTTGCTTTTTTTATATCCTTGATAGTTAACATCTATTATTTCATTCATAGCTTCAAAATCACAAATTTCTTAATATTTTTTGATTTCTTCTCTATTATATTTTTGAATTATTTCTTAACACCTTTGTTTGCTTTTACGATGTATTTTTGTTTCCTACATTCTTTCAGACATTCAATATCATTAATAGTTGAACTAAATAAAGGTAATATTAAGACTGGTACTTTACTCTTTATTAAAAAAGCCATGCCACTGACAATTTTAACTGCTATCTTCTATGTTATAAGTCTTTATTTTCTTTCGAATTATTATCAACTAGATAATGCGATACTAAAAGTTATATTTATTGGTTTGGCGTCCTTGACCTTTCCCCATATATTGCTTGAATACCTTTTGGAAAAAAATGAAAAATAAAGAAATAAAAATATTACTTTCTGCTCCTCGTGGTTTTTGTGCTGGCGTAGAAAGAGCCATAGTAATAGTAAAGAAAAGTCTTAAAAAATATGGTTCACCTGTTTATGTGCGTCACGAGATAGTACATAATAAACATGTTGTTGATAGCCTTAAAGCTTTAGGTGCAATTTTTATAGAAGAGTTAAGCGAAATTAGAGACAAAAGCAGACCTGTAATTTTTTCAGCACACGGAGTACCTAAAGCGGTTCCAGTTGAAGCAGATAGTTATAAAATGGAATATATAGACGCAACATGCCCCCTTGTATCAAAGGTTCATCGAGAAGCTGAGAATTTATATAAAGCTGGCTATCATATTATTCTTATAGGTCATAACAATCATCCAGAGGTTATTGGTACGATGGGTCAGCTACCAGAGGGCACTATAGATTTAATTCAAGATGAGTTTGATGTTGAGGCGTATGAGTTGGATTTAGATAAGAAAATTGCCTACGTTACTCAAACAACTTTATCTGTTGATGATACAAAGAATATAATAAAGGCACTTAAGAAAAAGTTTCCTTTGATTAAAGAGCCTTTTAAAGAGGATATTTGTTATGCAACTACCAATCGTCAGTCTGCTGTAAAAAATATTGCAAAAAAATGTGATATGTTTTTTGTTTTAGGTAGTCGAAATTCATCAAATTCAGTACGTTTAGTCGAGGTCGCTGAACAGTCAGGCTGTCCTCATGCAGAATTAATACATTCTGAAAGTTTAATACCTTTTGAAAAGTTACAAAATTGCAAAATAATTGGTGTTTCTTCTGGAGCATCTGCACCTGAAATCTTAGTTGAAAATTTCATCAACAAACTTAAAGATAAATTTAAAATAAAGATTGAGGAAGTAGAAATTACAAAAGAAGATATTGTTTTTAAAGTTCCAGCAAAATTAAATTAGATGGCCGTTTATACAAAAATAACTAATAAAGAAGTCGTATCAATAAGTAACTCCTATCAACTTGGTAAAGTAATAAAGTTTAAAGGTATTAAAAAGGGTATAGAAAATACAAATTACTTATTAGAAACAAATAAAAAAAAACTTATCCTGACGATTTTTGAGAAAAGAGTTCAAAAAAAAGATTTACCTTTTTTTATGAATCTAATGGATAAATTAAGTCAAAAAAATATCATTTGTCCAAAACCTTTAAAAAATATAAAAGGACAACACTTAAGTCAAATTAAGGGAAAATCAGCGTGTATTGTAAGTTTTGTAGAAGGAAAAGATAAAACAAAACTTAATAATCAAAATTGTTTTGAAATAGGAAAAAATATTGCTAAATTTCACAAAGCAACCAATAAAATAAAACTATATAGACACAACTCTATGTCTGTTACTCAACTAGACTCTTTATTAAAAAGTATAAAAATTAAATCTTCAAAAGTAGGATCTGGGATAATACCAATTCTTTATAAAAACCTTAAGGATATTAAAAAAGATTGGCCAAAAAATCTGCCCAATGGAATTATTCATGGTGATTTGTTTATTGATAATATCTTTTTTAATAAAAATAATTTTTCTGGATTTATTGATTTTTATTTTTCAAGTAATGATTATCTAATGTATGAAATAGCAATCTGTATAAATTCACTATGTTTTGATAAAAAAAATAATAAATTTATTATAAATCATAAAAAAATTAGAAATTTAATAGATGGATATGAAACTATTAGAATATTTTCTAAAAAAGAAAAAGACTCATTGAATATATTATGCAGAGGTGCTGCTTTAAGATATCTTCTGACTAGAGTTTATGATTATTTTAATACACCAAAAAATGCTTTAATTAAGATAAAGGATCCAAAAGAATATTTACAAAAATTAATAATTCACAATAGATTTAATAACTACAAAAATTATTATAATTAATGATCAAAATTTATACAGATGGATCGTGCTTGAATAACCCTGGTAATGGTGGATGGGCTGCAATTATAATTATTAATGGAGATGTTAAAAAAATTAGTGGAGGCGTAAAGGATACAACAAACAATAAAATGGAATTAATGGCTCCTATTAAAGCACTTCAAGAAATAAAAGGAAATGCGCAAATCGAAATTTATACAGATTCACAGTATGTTAGATTAGGTATTACTGATTGGGTACACAAATGGATAAAAAATAATTGGCAGACTTCAAAGAAAGAACCAGTAAAAAATAAAGATCTATGGGTTCAATTATACGAATTAAATAATTCTTGTGATGTTAAATGGATATGGGTTAAGGCCCATGCAGGAAATATTTTAAATGAAGAGGTTGATTTACTTGCTAAGCAAGCAGCTGAATCAAACTAAATTTAAAAAATTTTGAGCAGCAGAGACTTCACATATACCAGCATCTTTCTCTTCTTGTAATTTTACAACCTTAAGATTATCAATCAGCATTGTGTACCTATTAGATCTAATGCCCAATCCTCTGGCACTTTTATCAACATCTGCACCTATTAATTTAGTAAATTCTAAAAAGGGATCAGCCATCATTACAATCTTACCTCCAACATTCTGATTCTTTCCCCAAGCATCCATTACAAATGGATCATTGACAGAAATACACACAATATAATCAATTCCTTTAGATTTGTATTTTTCATAATTGTCAACATATCCAGGTAAATGTTTTGCTGAACAGACCGATGTATATGCACCTGGTAAACCAAACAAAATAGCCTTCTTACCTTTAAAAAATTCTAAAGTATTTTTCTTGATTGGATTTCCATCTTCCATAATAAAAAACTCAGAATTAGGTATTTTGTCATTTTCTTTTAATTTCATTTTAATTTTTCTTTAATGTATTGTTTGGTTTTGTTTAGGCTATTTGGTATAATATCATAATTTTCTTTTTCATCCATAACATACTTAAGTTCATCAGGTAGATGTGGTTTGACACCAATTGATTTGTCTATAGTTTCAGGGAATTTGCATGGATGAGCTGTTGCCAAAACAATATTGTTACCATCAATATTTACTTTGTTTAAAGCTCCAAAGCCTATTGCACTATGAGGATCTAATATAATAGCATATTTATTATAAACCTCTTTAATAGTATCTAAAACTTCTTTTTCATTCATGTTTGCTGATAAAAAATCTTTATCTACTCTTTTCATTTTATCTTTGGGAATAATGTATTTTCCCTTTTCTTTGATTTCAGTCATGATTTTTTGAGTTTCACTGTCATCACAATCATTCAAATCATAAATTAATCTTTCAAAATTACTGGCAATTTGAATATCCATACTTGGTGAATTGGTTTCAAAAACACTTTCAGCTTCATATTTTCCTTTTGAAATTGCTCTATGCAAAATATCATTTTGATTTGTAGCAACTATAAGTTTGTTTATTGGTAAACCCATTTTTTTTGCTAGATAACCAGCGTATACATCTCCAAAATTTCCAGTTGGTACTGAAAAATTGACCAGTCTATTGTCTCGAATTTGGAAATATGTGTAAAAATAATAAACAGCTTGTGCAATAATTCTTGCCCAATTTATTGAATTTACTCCAGACATATTTATTGAACTAGAGAATTCTTTATCTGCAAACATTGATTTAACTAAATTTTGACAATCATCAAAGTTACCTTTTATTGCAATATTAATGACATTTTTTTCTTTAACAGTTGACATCAGCTTTCTTTGAACTGGTGAAACTTTTTTGTGAGGGTGAAGAACAAATATATTTATATTCTTTTTCCCCTTGATTGCATCTATTGCAGCAGCACCTGTATCACCTGATGTTGCAACAATAACATTTATATTCTTATTGTTTTTTTTTAGATAATATTCATAAAAATTTCCCAACAGTTGCATTGCTATGTCCTTAAAAGCAAGTGTTGGACCATGGAATAATTCTAAAATTTTAGTGTCACCTACTTTGATTAAATCTACAGCATTACTTTTTCTGAATACAGAATATGACTTATCAACAATATCTGATAATTCATTTACTGTCATAAAATCATCTATAAATGGGTGGATTATTTTTTTTGCTAAACCCTGGTAACCTAGGTTACTTAATGATTCTAGTTCTTCAGTACTATATTTTTCAACTTTTTTTGGAATAAACAGGCCTCCATCGTCCGCTAATCCCTTGATAAATACTTCCTCAAAATTATATTCTTTTGAGTTATTTCTAGTGCTTATGTATTTCATTCAATAATTTATCTTCCTAAAATAAAAATATATTAATTGTAAAAAAATGGCTAATAAAAATGCATCTACAAATATAAACTAGTTAAGAATACGGTTGTATATTAATTACTTATTATCTTTTAACTTGAGACTAAATTATATACCATTTAGAATCAAAAATATAGAGAGGGTAAATTGAGTACAATTGGACTAGTTACAATGTATCTAATTATTCAGTTAGTGGTATTTTTTTCTATATTACCAATAGATGTTAATCGAAAAAGAAAATTTTTAATCCCAGCTAATGAGGTTGGAGCACCTGAAAATCCTAAAATTCTTAAAAAGACTTTTTATTCCATTGGTATTTCGACCATTATTTTTACAATAATTTGCCTATTGCTCAAATATGAATATTTAGATTTAAGAAATATAATCAGTTAAAAAATATTATACCACAAAATTTTGGGTCGAAAAATTTAAATTAGGCTATCTATTAAAAGTAATACAAAAATTAAGAATAGATACAAAATTGAGTAACCAAAGACTTTCTTTGCTTTCTTTAAATCAAATTTATTTTTTTTATATTTATATAAATCAAAACATACAAAATTATAATAAACTGTAAGAATTAAGGCTGGTATCAAATAAATTAAACCTGAAAAATTGATCAAGTATGGAAAAATAATAACAGGTAACATTAATAAAGAATAAATAAGAATGTATACTTTTGTTTTTTCTATGCCATCAGTTAAGGGTAGCATTGGAATTTTAGCTTTCTTATAGTCATCTGTTTTGTATAAACTTAACGCCCAAAAATGGGATGGTGTCCAAAAGAAAATTATTAAAAATAAACTTAATGGCTCTAAACTAATTGTATTAGTCGCTATAGTCCATCCTATTACAGGTGGTAACGCACCAGCAGCTCCACCAATAACAATATTTTGAGGTGTTTTTCGTTTTAACCATATTGTGTAAATAAAGAGATAAAAAAATATTGTAAATAATAGCAATGATGCAGATAGAAAATTTGTAAAATAATTCAGTGCTCCAACAGAGATAACTGAGAGCGTTATGCCAAAAATAAAAGCTTGTTTTCTATTAATTTTTCCAGTTGGAATTGGCCTTAAACATGTCCTTGCCATAAGCGCATCTAAATCTGATTCATACCACATGTTTAAACATCCAGCCCCTCCAGCTCCTATGGCAACCAAAATAATGCCTATTATTGCATCAATAGTATCTATATTTGAATTGGAAGTTAAAAGACCAACGGCACATGTAAATATAACAAGAGACATAACTCTTGGCTTCATTAACAAATATAAAGATTTTATATAAATATTAATATCTATAGAGACAGTTTTTTTTATAATCATGTTGGATAAATTTATCCTATACTTAATCTATATTTATTAAAATAAATATAAGTGATATCACCATTCCTATAATCAAAATGTGATTTCCTAAATCAAAAAAACCAACTTGCTTATTTTTTTTATCAATAAACCTTCTACTAATGGGCAAATTGTCATATGGATTAATTTTAATTGACTTACTCTTTTCCTCTTGAGCTTCTATTTTTAATCGTGTGCCAAACCATGTAGCATAAATGAAAAGCATAAAAAATATTAAAGCTCCAGCAAGTACAGTAAACCCAGTCATATAAATTATCCTCCTATAAAAAAATATAATAATCTTGTAAAAACAGTGTATTTTGCTTCAGCCGCCATGAGTACAAAAAAACCAACTATTGCTGTCATTGGCCACAAAAGGACATTTACCAAAGCATATCGCTCCCAAAATAAATGCATAAAAAAAGCCATTATTAAACCAGCTTTAAGAAACATAAATATTAAAATTAAAGTCCATCTCAGTAGTCCTTGAAATGCAAACCAGTCAACCAAGTAAGAAAAGAAACTAAGAACAAATAAAAGGCCCCAAATCCAAAGGTATATTCCTATTTTGTGCGTTGTTGCTTGTTCTTTTTTTTGTGTCTCATCCATAGTTTAGCTTACCATAAGTAAAAAAAGGCAAATATAAATACCCATACCAAATCAACAAAATGCCAATAAAG
>Ga0114997_10001990_pt1 | contig 16694 bp, 31 predicted proteins | sample ArcticOcean_MG_C_2_FD_87045 | JGI IMG/M metagenome (GOLD analysis project Ga0114997, IMG submission 87045) | Marine microbial communities from western Arctic Ocean - ArcticOcean_MG_CB4_136 | ecosystem: Environmental > Aquatic > Marine > Oceanic | place: Arctic Ocean: Canada Basin | collected...
ATCACTATGTTAGGTGCTACCATACCTGTGCGTTCTTCCCACATGATAGAGTATGCTGCACCTTGTGCAAAGTAATTAGTGATTTTTTCTTTTTTCTTAATGTAACGGGATGTTTTAAAATCTATGATAGATGGCACACCATTGTATTCTGCAATGCAATCACATCTACCTGCAACACCTAAGTGATGACTAAATAAAGGCACCTCGAGACCGAATATCTTTCCAATATTTGGATCAAGGACTGTTTTGAGATTTTCAAGGCTTTGCCTGATGTTTGGTAGGAATTCTGTTGTATCTTCATTTTTTAAATACTTCTCAACTATACTATGTACACGTGTACCACGATTAGAAGCTACACCACTTATGCGGTTTGCTTCTTCTTCACCTACACGTTCGCGCCAAGCTTTAATAAAATGTTCATTTAGTATACTTAGAACTGTTGTGACACTAGGATAAGACTTACCATCAGGAGTACTATAAGTTCTCCCAGTTGTGGTAGTGTTTGCATCCAAGTCTTCATATCCGATATCAATTTTTTCATGCTTAAATATTTTTCTTTTCCTTTTCATCATAACTATACTTAAATATACCTTTAACTTGTTCAGTGTTTAAACAAAAGATTGCTTCAGGTGTGTACCTAAAGTTATATGACGCACTTGCTGTTGTGTATATTCGTTGATGCATTACAGATACGTACTGCTTACAATTATTAATATTTTCAAATTGCGGTTTTCCAAATACATAAATCGGTCGGTCAACTGCAGCGCTATTTGCCATAATGAATGATACTATTATAAAAAATTTCATTTTATGCCTAACATTTCTTTAGTCATAATATAATCTCTGAGAAAATCAGATCTTACAATATCGTCCCAACCGAATGTTATAACACTAAAGTTTTTTAGCCGTTCGACTATTCTTAGGAACCTTTGAATACCATCGCGTTCATGACCATCTTTAAAATCAGATTGATAGTAATCGCCTGAAAAAATGACTCTACAATCTTGGCCAATACGTGTGATTACAGAGTCAAGCTCGTGAAAATTCAAATTCTGCATTTCGTCTATGATGACTACAGCATTATTAATTTGAGTGCCACGAATGAATGATGTAGTTAAAAACTCCATCTGATGGTTATTTATAAGTTTATTATATACAGAAGAGTCATAATTAAACAACTCTAAAGAAATTTGTTTATAAGGTTCTTCAAAAGGTTCAGCTTTTTCTCGTAAGCTGCCAGGTAGATAACCAACATCACGTGTTGGTACAATAGATCTTATCACTACTGTTTTATGATAAGGCGTACCAGGTTCTAATGTAGATTGTAAAGCTAAATACATTGCAATAAAGGTTTTACCAGTTCCAGCAGAACCAGCAAGTACTAAGTTTTCATTATGTTGCCAAGATTCAAAAGCTTTTTCTTGATTCTTAGTTATAGGTTTTATATTAATTAAATTTTCAAATCTCACGATGCTTTTGCTCATACTTTAATTGTATTACCTCTACCTGATTTAGATTTAATTCTTTTCAGATTGTCTTTCCAACCATTACTAGTCTTTGATAGTAAACTACCTTGACTACTGACAACGCTTGGAAATTTCAAAACTCTTTCAGCATTGTACTCGTTACATATAGCATCGAGTTCATCTGAAGGACAAGTTATATCCCATTCAATGTATCTGTGTTTAGCATCAATCCATTTCTTTAGTGTGTATTTAGGCACCTTGATATCCTTTCCACCAGTCTGGCGCAGGCCTGCCCCAATCCCATTTAGCAAATGATTTTGCCATGTGATAGTAATTGCGGTATGCTGTTACTGCATCACCTTTAACTATACAATCAGGATAATGTGACATAGCTTGTGCAAACTCGGTTAATCCAGTGTTTGGTATATTTATCGGAGTTTTAGCAAGTGCTTCACTAAGAACTTCATAAGTTTTATGAACTTTACCACGTCTATGTTCGAATTCTTTACACATACCGATGAAATGTTCATAATGCCATTGATAGTTTTCTTTAGATGCTAGCGTCCATGTAGTACAAGGATGGTACTTATGAACTGCTGCATAGTAAATGTCATCACGTTCATCGCCAAAAGAGAAGTATGTTTGAATGGTCTTACCAGATTTAGACCTACGCTTTTCTGGTATGCCGTCAAGCAACCTATGTGCAGTACTTAGCATTTGACCTGATTCCACAATCATTTTTGGAATATGTCTGTCACACAACATTTGTGCAGCTGTAATTGGATTTTTGTCAAGTATAAAAATATTCATATTGTCACCTTCAAATAATATATATTATATCATAAATTTCACTGTTTGTAAAGGATTAATTTTTTCTTTAAGTAGAAAGTCTTACCTCTGGATTAATCAACTTGATTTGGGTTTCTAAGAAATTTCTTTTTTCTAAAATTATATTCATCTTATTTAACTTACCTCGCTTTTTAAGTTTTAATGCATAAATGTGTAATTCATTAGAGTCTTTACGTAAACGTTCAAGTTGTTGCAACATGTGTTACCTTTCGTTGATGTTATAGTAAATTAGGGAATGCCTCCTTTACTACAGGTTCTGTGATACCTTTAAGTTTTTCTTTGTTAATCATTGACAAAACAACTTTAGCATCTTCAGGATGTACTCCTTCTAGTATACCTAGAAAGAGTTGCTCTCTTTTAAATTTTGGCATTTTATCGCCTTGGCCACCTTTAACAAAATATTTAAACTTTGTATTTTCTCTAAACAGATTTGCTGGGTGGTGATGAGCTGGTGAAGGAGTATATGGAGGTCTACCAATAGGAAGATTCCATTGTACCTTATCATCCATCGTGCCGCGTATGACATCTTTTAAAGCCCATGATTCGTTTTCTTTTAAAATCTTGACTTTTTCTTCACGAGTCCGTTGTTTGCCAACTTCTTCTAATATTTCAAAAACATATTTAATCATTAAATAAACTCCTGTACACTTTCAATCAATTGATTACACCTCTTAGTAACTAAGTAGTGAAATACTTTACTTTTATTTTCTAAAGGATTTTGATCCTCATAGTTATTTATAATTTCTTGTTTGAGCTCGGGTGGGGTTTCGCTAAGAGCAATTAATTTTTCATTCCTGCAATAATTACGATACCACGATGCAGCATAAAGTAATTCACCTTCTTCAAGGTCTTCCATAATATCTTCTACTTTTCTTTGAGTCATAGGTGTTTGTCTGAATCCTTCAACAAATACATCATCATTAGATAATATGTTTGGTACACCATCGCCTTTATCACCACGAATAATATGATTAAGTAAGAAGTACCTAGCATTCTTTTCTACAATTTCTTTCTTAAGAATTGGTGAGAACTGTCTGACATTTGGAAATCTTTGTAGTTGTATAAAATCCCTGTCAGAAGATACAATCATGATTTTTTCTGGATTAAAATCAACACTTGATTTCTTAATGACTAATGTACCAATAACATCATCTGCTTCACAACCATCAATCTTAACAACTTTGTATGGAAAGTTTTCTCCGATTTCTTCTCGTATAAGATTTAGAATACGAAATGCTTCATTCCAATCAAAGGATGAAGTACCTCTATCTTTTTTACGATTAGCTTTGTATTGTGGAAATGCTTTCCTACGCCAGTTGTTTGCAGCATCTACAGCAAGAACCATTTCACCAAATTCATCACGGTATCTTTTATGATACATTCTAAGAGAATTCAATATCATATGACGAATCATTTGTTCATCAAATGTTTTATTGATTATGATACTCGCTAGTGCAATACCACTGTAATCAACTATAATCATTAGCCAATCCTTTTGTTATTATAATAATCGTATGTTCTTTTATAAACATATACATCCCATAGTGTAGCATTCTTCATACCACCTTTAGGATCGCCAAAGTAATTAAAACCATTAGTTGGTTTTCTACCTTTTTTTTCAACTCTAAATTTAGTTTTATCAGAATTACATGCTCTTACAATAGATTTAACCATTGCAAATTCAGCCATATCTCTTGGATCTTTAGGATCAAATCTACCAATCCATGCTGTTGATCTTTCGTGCTTTCCAATGTGTATTCCCATTATATAACTCCCTTTTTTAACATAGCTTCCATTTCTTTTACCATAACATATCTTTTAAGAAGTTCTTTTTGGACTACAGTACCTCTTTCTTCTCTAGTTATTTGATAAGGTAGAGCATTTAATAAAACTCTTATCATTTCTTTAGTATCACCTTTTAAGATATGATCTTTTAATCTTTTAACTGATATTGGTTTTGACATTTTAGTATTCTCCGCTTTTTTCATTTTATAGATCTATTATACCATACTTTTAACTTAATGTAAAGGACTTTATGCATCTAATTTAAAGTTTGTTATTAACATGTTAAACAAATCTTATGTGTTAGATAAGAAATGTTTAAAAGCCGTAATGGATGTTGGAGTGGCAGAAATAGTAATATTTGGATTTCCCCCACCAGGTCCGATTGGTATGGATGAGATTAGAGTAAGGTGAAAATCATTTAAAATAGTTAAGAAATCTGTAATAGAGATATCAGATGGTAGGTCGAAGTTATAGTTTATTTTAGTGATATTTTTAGTGATTGATTGAGTCATATTGTAGTCCTTTTTTCATTTTATAGATATATTATACCATACTTTTAACGTAATGTAAAGGAAAAAATGCATTTAAATGTAATTTTTTTTCCATATCTTTTTAAAAGGTTCTTCGGTGTACTCTAATCTTTCATTATTACTCCAGAGTCTTTTAACATATTGATGATGCATTCTGTCTATGTCATTTTGGCTCCAGCTGTCAGGTATTAGCTGTCCTTTGACTGCATAATAAAGTCTATTAGCTTCTTTATTTTCTTCTTTTTTCATACGCCATAGCATCCAATCATAGTATCGTTCTGGCTCATTAGTTTCAATACGATCTCCAGTTCCAGTCATGTCTTGCGTATATCTATTTGTCATTTATCTTTTCTTTTTGATACTGTGATATGCTTCTCTCATATAATTCGTCAGGTGTCACATTACCAACTCTTATATCTTCAATAGCAGCAATAGTTCTCTTTGTTATTGTTTTGCCTTCAGCTCTCGTAATTGCTGTTGGCATATCTCTAGATCTTTTAGCTGCAGCTACAATTAGTTCAAACTTATTTGGATATTTGTCTTTTAAATCGTCATAGTAAAAATTACTCATTATTTGTTTTCCTTATAATTTTTGATTGGGAATATTTTTGATATTGCTTTTGCACAAGCTATAGCGACTTCACTACATTCTTTCTGTGTACCGTTAGAAGATCTTAATTCTATGAAATGAATCCAACTTCTTATATTACCATTCATATATAATCTAGATGTAGTTAATCCTTCTGGTAAAACTGCTCTGGCAACTTCTTTTGCAATTCCTTTTTTGATGGCTGCATTATAGACTTGCCTACACATCCAGATAACTCTTCGCTGTTCTCTTTCCCAATCGAGTTGGAAAGTTTCGTCATCAACTTCGATACTACTTTGTCTATTCTTATCATCTTGCATTCGCGCTTCTCTAGTAACAAATTCTAACTCTTTTACTGGATTTGCATATCTTTGACTAAACTCTTGAAAACTAAAACTACGGTGTCTTAGTATTTGTCTTGCAATATCTCTAGTTGTACTGATTTCAATACAGGCACTTGCCATTTCAAATGGAGACCAATGTTGGTGTTTAATAAGATATTTTAAAAGTTTTTCATTTGTTGTTGTGCTTTCTTGACCAGATGGATTGGAAACTCTAGCACAATATGCTATAAGATCTTGAACATTGTCTAATCCAATAATGTCTGTAGGTTGCGAATAACTTATAAGTCTTGCTATCATAATTTGAAATCCTTAAATCTTTGACCAGTAGTAGTTTTATCAAAAACTGGTGTGTCGTCGGTTAATGTTTGTTCATTTTCTTCAACATCATATAATCTCATTTTAGATCTATCAACACCAATTACAAATCTTTTATGCATTGTCGGATCATTGTATCTATTTTTTAATTGCTTTACCATGAACTGGCCTTGTTGTTCAAGTTCTTCGGTAGATATTAATGCAAACATCAAGTCCGCTGTTGCGGGTAATCCAAAAGATTCACTTGTATCTTCCAGCCCAACATCTGAGTTAGAATAACCAGAACGAGTCGTTTGTGTTGCAGAGAAGATCGGTACGTTGAACTCGACTGCAAGGCCACGTAATTCTTCAGCAATTGCTTTAATGTAAGTGTACGAATTGATTGATCCTCCCATTGCTTTCATTCTTGAACTTGAACATATATTTAAATAATCAATAAAGATAAGATCTGGTTCAAATTGTCTTTTTAATTTCAGTTCATTAAGTAATGCTCTAAAATGACCAGAATGAGCAGAGCCAGTTGGGTATTCTTTAATGATTAATTTGCCAGTAGTTTTCTTAGCTATCTTATCGACCATCAATGAAAACCTGTCTTTAGATATTTTATCGAGTTGATCGATAGGTACATCAAGTAAGTTAGCATCTATTCTTTCTGCAATACGTTCTTCTGACATTTCCATAGTAATATATAATACATTTTGACCTTGGACTAAAGATGAGGCAGCCACATGGCACATAAATAAAGACTTACCGACACCGGTGCCAGCGAGGGCAATATTAAGAGTTTTACGTGGGACACCGCCTTTTGTGATGGTATTGAAGTATTCCAAATCAAATGGAAGCCTGTCTTCTTCTGTGTGGTAGAATTCATACCTATCTCCTGCATTTTCTACATAATCATGACCGACTTTTAAATCAAACCCGACTCCTAAAGCTTTAGTTAAAAGATCGGGTAAAGCACCTTTAGTCAAATGTTCGTGCTTTCCATCAATTATTGATATAGATTCCATTATTGCAAGATATATTGCTCGATCTTGACACCATTTTTCAGTAGTGTCCAGCAACCATTTGTCGTCTACCTTTTCACTGGAAAACAACTGTGGCACAATGTCCATAGCCAAATTGTATTGTTCATCATTCAATTTATCAGTGCCATCGAGTTCAATTTTAAAAGCTTCAGTATTAGGTAGCTTATTATACTTTGCAACAAACTTACCTGCTTCACGAAACAGTATTCGGTATATGCCTTCAAAGTAATCTGGCTTGATGAATGGCAGTACTTTACGCATGTAATCTTCATCAGTTAATAGATTACGTAATATAGTTTGTTCTAAATTAGTAGGCATAGGCAGCTTTTCTCAATCCTTCATCTATTTCTTTTTTCACTTCTTCAACTCTACTTTCTAAGTAACTTATTGATGTGTGTATATGACCAGTATCATGCGGTTGCAATTTACTTTTAGCAATGGCGATTTCATCCATTAATAATACTAATCTTTGGCTAGTTGCTATCTTCATCTTTAACCTCTCTTGTTATTACATTTTTATCTTCTATTCCTCTGGACATTACTTGCTCTAGTAATATGCCAGCGAATTCTTGTAACTTTTTATTTTCTTTCGTTAACTCAGTGTCTGGTGTGTACACAATATCAAAATTAAAAGACATATACTTATCTTCTTCTTTTCCATTAAATTGTACTACACCATATTTTAATACGGTTTCAGTAAATGTGCCTGAAAGTATTCGTACATTCCAAGCTTTGTCATCACCCTTATCTGGAATTATTTGATAGTGTCTATCTTCGGTCAACACCATTAGTGTTGATCCATTTTAGCTAACTTGATAGCATTATTTACAATTGAATACTTATTCGTTAAATACTGTTTGAAATCAGTATCTTCCATAATGGGTTTCCAAAAGTCTGCATTTAGCGTATCTTTTTCTCGAACTTTTGGATCCACCAATTCTCCAGTAGTTTTGTCAACCCTACAGTACCAACCAACACTGGGCTTAGCAACGTAATTACCAGACAAAGCAGCGTCAAGCAAACCAGAGTAATGCTGCACACCACCGTCCCAACTGACAGAAATAGGAATTTTAGACTTTTCTTTAACATATCTTGATTTCTCCACATTGATTACAAAATGGTAACCTTTAATCTCAGTACCAACTTTATCTTGTTGACGACCAAGGATCCATATATTATCTGCACTATAGTAAATACCAGTACCACCAGAGACTATAGCTTTTGGAAATAATCCAATCTCTTGATATGTATGGTTAACTGCAATTAACGGTATGTTTTTCATATTTAGATATGGCGTAGTCATTCTAAATAAACCTTTAAGTGCTTTTGCTCTTGACATATCGGCAACTGATTTTTGGTTGATAGCATCATCTAATTCTTTTTTAGATGCTAGGTTACCAACTGAATCGATGACTATTACAACTTTATCGTTTCTATCTAAACCTTCAAGTTGTGATATAATATCAAATTTAAGTTCCTCAACATTAGTAATTGGAGTATGCAATACTCTTGTTGTATCAATACTATAGTTTTCAAAGTATGCTTGAGGTGAACCAAACTCTGAATCATAAAACAATAATACGGCATCATCATATTTTTTTAAATACGCTGCAGCCATAATGAGTGCAAATGAAGTTTTAAAATGTTTAGATGGACCTGCAAGTACTGTAAGTCCTGGCGCTAAACCGCCATCTACTGAGCCAGACAAAGCTACGTTAATCATTGGTACATCAGTTGGTACCATGTCTTTATCATTAAAAAATTTAGATTCAGCAAGTATTGATGTGTAATCAACTTTACTGTTCTTCTTGAGTTTATCCATTATTGACATATATTTCTCCTACAAATAATATTATTATTATACCATAAATTCGTCTAATTGTAAAGGTTTATTTTCACTAATTACCGATTGATTTTTGTTGTCTTGAACTATGAAATCCATATCCCATAGTTGGTTATCTAACCTGCCGTCACAGAACTTTAAAACATTTTCAGCCATATCGGTTGCAGTTGTTACTGGAACATTTTGGCAAATATGATTTAAATTTTTAAGTCCACCTTGCAACATAAAGTCATCAGGTAATCCCATTATAGTTAGACATTCTCTTATTGTAAGATGTCTATCAATATCAGGATGTGTAAGCTTAGTTGGTGCACTACCTACAAAAGCACCTATATAGTTCTTTGGTATATACACACCTCTTCTCATTATATTACCACCAGATGCTAGTTTTTCATGCATTACTTTACATCGTACTGCTTGTTTTTCAAAACCATTAGATGACATCCATTTTGATACTTCATTATAAGTCACACGCTTATCTTCAATATAATGAAGAACATCGTAACTCTTATTAATTTTATTTTGAAATTCATCATGAGTTATGCCACTTTCAAGTTCTTCAAGTACGTATCTGTAATACGGGTCGTGCGATGGTGTTGATGTGTTAGTAAGCACATTCATTGGATCATCTGAATTATTATTAGTTGACCTAATAGTATCTTCAATCCTTTGATGTTTTCTTTTTATATAACTCAGTTGTGGTACTTTTTGACCTTTCCAAAAGAAATAGAAAGATCTATCTCTTACTTGTCCGAGTCCATGAAGTAGAGACTTCGTTTTATATAACGAGAAAGTATAGCCATTACGCTTGCCGATTTCTCTGAGACCTTCAACAACTGGTTCTCCCATTTTTGAAGCGAGTCTTGGTGCATTTTCTCCCCAGAATACTGTAGGTTTGAGTGTGCCCAAGACATAATTAGCAGAGGTAGACATCCAATCGTTAGCAGCAGCATCAGAAGATGCTGAAGTATTGAGACTAGACAAACCAGCACAAGGACATACAGTGTTAATAACATCGACACTAGGTAAGTTGTATGACCTATTATCTCCAAGAAGATAGTAGGGAACTTCTCCTTTATAGTATTCAACCAAGTGGTTATCGTTTGCTTTAAATACATCATAGCTTAATATGTACTCCGGTTTCTTTTTAAAAACATTTTGCATTGCAATTGTTTCACCACCTATAAGTGGTACTATACTTGCATAGTTCATTAGCAAGGGATCGTTTTAGTAATAAGATAATCTTTAACATCAATTTTAGGATTCCATCCTAGTGCTTTCATTTCTGTTATATCAGCAGTATTATCATGCGCTTCACAGGGATCACCATCTTTTACTTCGATGCCTTCCCAACCAGCAAGAATACCAAGATCTTCTACAACATTGCTTTTGCCTGTACCTATGTCATAAGCAGGCTTTAAAGTATCAATGTTTTTACTCATAAGAATAAGTATTGCATCAACTACATCACTAACATGCACAAAGTCTCTTATATGTTTTGTAAGATAGGCAACTGTTCCGTCAATAAGTTTACCAATTAGCATTGACTCTCTAGCGCCATCACCGTAAACTGTAGTAAATCTTAAACCAACTTGTTTATGATGAGCAGTTTCTTCATTTACTTTTTTAGAAACACCGTATGGTGATAGCCACCAATTGTGAATACAAGAAGAGGATGCATATAGTAATGGTATATTATTATGAGCGCATACCAGTTGTATTCTTTTAGTATTTTCTACATTATTTTTCCAGTAAACTTCTGGTTCTGCTATGCTTCTTCTTACATCAGCATATGCTGCAAGATGTATACAATAACTTACTTCATCAGGAGTAAAATCTTTTATACATCTGGATGGTTCTTGTCTTAAATCCCATTCGACTATTTCGTGTCCTTCTAATTCAAGCTTGGTTTTTAAGTGGCTACCAATAAAACCACGTGATCCTGTAATTGCTACTTTCATACGAAAAAATCCTCCAGTGTTGTTTCAATAACGTTGTGCTTTTCATTATAATTTAGTGTGTTATTTATGATGTTGTTATATACCGTCTCAGCATCACAGTGTTCTTTCCAAAATTCAAACATCATGTTTCTCCATTCATCTCTCATTACTTTATCATTTGCAAGGATAATCATTCGAGAACAAACTGCTTGTGCATTTGTTTCATCGACGCCTAATGTGCCTGTATCTTTACATTGACTTATTGGCTTACCTTGCTTTCTATGTATTACATGATCGCAAAAGTGTTTATGGAATACGGGTATTACGCCTGCTGCAAATGAATCAGTGTGGCAGTACTCAACGTTATCACCGTATAGGTCTTCTTTAAAATACATAAGGTCAGAACCAAATCCGCCTAAACTCATTCTTTCCATCATTTCACTATGCGTATATGCACCATACAAATACGCACCTTGATTTGTTGTTTCAGCGCCGTAGACCGGATGTTTACCAGTATTATCAATACCTTTCTCAGGTCTAAAGTAATTTACTACTTGTCTTCTACCAGTCATTTCTTTTGGATTCTTATAAAGAACAGCAGGATAATTTATCGAAGCTTCTAATCCTTCAAGTATTGTAATGAAATGATTTTTGCAAAGATGGTTGTTGTGAAAATCAATCATTACGTCTGGTCCTTTCCACATAGCGGTGCGGCCGACCCATCTTACATAGTAAGGATTTTGTTGTTCAATAGGTTTCCAATAATCTTTATTAAAATTAAATCCTACACCCATATTCGTGATTGGTGTTTTAATCTTGTTCTTTTTAACCCATTTACCGAAAGGGTTGTCGATATAATGACACATTAATACATCGACTTTAGAACATATTTCAGCTAAGCCGGCATTCCTATTTATAGAATGTATTTTATGGTCTACTTGAACTAAAGACTTACGTACTTTAATTTCATCCATCATCTTTATAAAGTTACTTATACAATCTTCTGGATGAGATTTAGATGGTACGCTCCAAACAATACACATGTCGAGCTGATTGATTCTTTCGACAACCTTTGAACATGTTAATAAATCTGGAAATTTCTTTGACGGTTTACTAACTTCATCCCAATCTGTACCTCTAAAGTAATTCACTTTAAAGTCCATAGAGTTCATTCTTTGCCATAGTTTATCAATAGTAGCAAATACTTCTACACCAGGGAAAAGCTTTTGAAACTCAACTACATTCTTAGTTAAGCCTACGCCTTCAACACCTCTACCTAATAAGACTCCTATTTTCATTATTTTCTCCTTATACCATCAAAAACGCAAATAAAAGATAAACCACGTAAATGGTTACCTGCTACAACTCTATGATGTACTCCATCTTTAATTAATACAACATCACCTGCATGAACATCTTGAGGTACATCATCTAAATACATCTCACCATAACCATGAGTGAAGAAATAAACTTCTTCTTGGCCAATATGCTTATGGCCATTAGTAGTGCAACCAGGTTTAAGCTCAGTAGAGCTAACTATTAGATTGTTCAGTGTTGTATTATCTTTAACAATATAGCGATCATCTTCTTTAACGACTTCACCACCAATGTCATCAATGTGTAATTTCATTTTAAATACTCCTTCAATTGATTTATAACCATAGGTTCATATGATTTATTATTAAACTTTCTATTACGCGGCGAGGGATGCGGTGCAGCAAAGTGTTTTATACCTCTTTTAGTGAAATAATGTGCTACAAAACCGCCTAATGTTATAATTTTATTATAATTTTCGGCTATTTTAGAGATATATATTCCATCGATATCAGCTATTTTCAGAGATTCCTTGTGGTGTGCATAGATGTTACTGAAGCTGTATAGATCTACCTCACATGCATCGAGCCAACTATTTAATCTATTGAGAGTTGGCGATCCATTCTTCATTTTATTTATGGGCGTTTTACCCGGACTATGTCCAACTACTAATACTTTATTTGATCCCATAATATATCTGCCTCTCTAAACATTTCTTCAGTTAAAGCTATTGAAGCTTTCCAATGATCGGGTGTATTTATCTTAGGTGTAACTACACGTTTAATTCCAACTTGTATTAAACCCTTTGCACAATCATGACAAACGGGTAGACCAACCGTGTATATAGTAGCATCTCTTAAAGAGACTCCATTCTCTGCTGCATTGAATATAGCATTCATTTCTGCATGAACTATGTACTTATACTTTACAGGTCTATTGTCATATCTCGAATCATCATTAATACCACGAGGAAAACCATTATAACCTTGAGCTATAACAGTTCTATTTCTTACTGCAATTGTACCAACCTGTGTTGATGGATCTTTGGACCAAGATGATATCATCTCAGCCATTTGTAAAAATCTTCTATCCCATTTACTTGACAAGATGAAAATGCCTTTCATAAACATGCAAGTTTTGTACTTGCCATATTATATCACCATACGTAATAGGCTCTATTGTCTCTTTCTTACATTGATTGTAATCTTCAACTAATTCTTCTAAAATAGAAAGCTGCCAAGCATAGTCATTCTTATATCCGTACACGACATCGTTAGAGCGCATTTGAACAACACAGTGTAGTTTATCATCACGTATGTAATAGGTAACGGCATTAGTACATATGAAATCACTCTTACCATTTTCATTGTATTCCTCCCATATACTTGGACGATTGTATATCATTGAAGCTCTACGACCATCAGGGTTTGCTAGTAATTCATCTAGCACTCTACCGTACTGGTGATAGTATTTATCAGAGAATATTATCTGACCATAGTTAGAATTGATTTCACCATAATCGTTTGCAGCGTATTGCCATGCTTCTGGAACTTTATCATCAATAGCATTTACATTAGTGATTTGACTCTTGTACCATCGTAATTCTTTTTCAATATATTTTTTATTAGGTGCACCAAAGATTGAAGGTTGATCAGCTAAGAAAGATGCACCGATGCATTCAATAGTTTTTTGGTCAGTTCTATCAATAGTAAACTTTTCATTAAGAAGTTTAGACTTAAATAAATTTCTTATATCATCTACGCTATTCATCATATTTTATGACCTTTAGGCTTATTGAACATATCGTGCTTTGGATTCTGGCCATCCATTTTACCACGCATATACGATACTGCAAAGGATGCATAGTTAATCATATCTTTGTAAGTATCTTCGAGTGATTCGAAGTTTGGATCATTGCCAGACTCGAGTAATGATGTAGCACGCATAAGCTTACCGATGATGATGTCATGGATAGTATCCACACCTCTACGGTAATGCATTGATTGTGTTACATTAGATGTATCACTTTGATAATCTTTGGATTTTCTGAGTTGTAAGTCCATACATTCTTGTAGGACTGCAACGGATTCTTTTCTATCTATTATCGGCATAATTCTACTTCATCTCCATATACAAAATGTTTGTTATCTAGATCTATTATACAATAGTTTTTCATACTTGTAAACATTTTTTTTACATCAATTCCACACTTAGAGTAATGTCTTGGTTCAGGCATTAGCTCTATCTTCTTAATCTTATTTAGACCGTGTTTAGTTTCTACAGTATCACCTACATAAAATATATTATCAAACTTAACCATATTATATCTCCTTAGTTTCGATTTTAAGTATTTCATTTGCATCTAACCTCAAACACTTAAAAGCATCAAATGCGTTATCAGTTGATGTTTTTTCAGAACCACCAGACTCTAATACTGAAAGTGTAATTGATTTAGTAACACTATCTTGAGTGTATATTGATGTTTGATATTCCATTATTGAACTCTCTGTTCTTTAGCTGCATTAATAATAATTGGTGTGAATATTTCTTCTGCTCTTGCTTCAGCATTATGCCAAGCCGAATCAGTCATATGATTTTGAGCTGGTGACCAACCATCAAACATTTGTCTGAATTCACTACGTCTGTTACAAAGAGCGTTGTTGAAAAGATCATAAAGACAATTTTGAGCTTTTCTGAATTTTTCAAGGTTCTTGTTTTTAGACCTAGGGTTTTCACATTTACCTTGAAAAGGTAATAGCTCATTTAACTTATCAGCTAAATGTTTGAAACCAGGATTTACTCCCCATGATGGTTGAAATAATTCTGTTTGGTAACCTTTATACATATTTTTAAACTCCGCTTGTTTCATTTTATAGATCTATTATACTACAGTTTTACGTAAATGTAAAGGAAAAAATGCACTTAAATGAAAAAAAGTGATTAACATATTAATCATTTGGTACAATCCTCTCTTCAACTTCTTTGATGTGTTTACATTTTCTGAATGCAATACACGTACAATCAAAGCCACTATCATACATAGTAACATTGTATGTATCACTTTTAGATCCAGTCACCGGCCATCTTATGCCGACGAATGGATGCTTACTGGTATTTATGATTTCAGATTCATGTGCCATTATAATGTACCGTATTTGTTGGCCATTAATTGATTCCAGTACCTAGCCTGAGAACCAAACCTTGTTGATTTCTCACCGTAATCACCAGGAAATTTACCATTTCGTGGCATAGCTTTAGGTTGTTTATTAGGAGAACGATTGGCGTTAGACCTAGATGGTGCGTTTTGAGTAGTGTTGAATTTAGTAGACATAATATAAAAACTCCCTTTTTAATTTTATAGTACTATTATACCATAGAAATCAGGGAATGTAAAGGAAAAAATGCACTTAAATGAAATAAAATGCATTTTATTTATTTGGCTGCTGGGGTAGGACGATATAATAAATATTTTTCGCATTCATACATTTTATTTTTAAAAACATGCTCTTTTTCAACTAATTCTACTAAGTTAAATGATAAGATGTCTCCAATAGTAAAAGGATCTCCAAATATTTCAATAAACCCGTAATGTGTAGAATCAAATTCATAAGTGTGTGTACCTATACTTGCATTACCTGTTTGAGGATTAATAGACTTCCAGTCTATTTTATATTCTTTCGCGAATGTAAAAATGCTATCGTGTTCTATATTTTCTTGATGTGCGATTCCGTACCTATTAAGAATGAATTCTAAAACACTTTTTCCATAGTTTTCTAATTTCTCTTGTGTATCCCAACGTTCATCTAAAAAAGCTTTTTTAAACAGAGGTGTAACTTTTTTCTTAGTTTCATTAACAATGTTAAATATTTTTGTAGACGTATTCAAGTGCACGGTCAGCCTCCTTATCCATAGGTCTTGACTTATACCAATTACCAGTGTCAATATCTATTTCACGGCATAGTGTTGTAATTTCTTGAGATGTAATTGGATATTTGTTTTTAATTGCATTACCAGCAGTAGCAACCATAATCTGGTACATTTTATGATACCAACCCGTATTATTAATTAACTTATATTCAGTTACCATTTGCTTTGGTACAAACGGGCAATTTCTATATGTTGACCAATTAATATTAGTATTATCGAGTTTTGATTTTCTATGTTGTATTATTTCTTTCTGCATGTCTTCAGGTAATCTATCAAAGAAACTACTACTGTTACTTTTTTCTCTATATGGAACTTTAGTCATTACCACACTAGGATCGATAGCATCCCCATCATTACTAAAGATAAAATTAAAAGCATTATCATATTTTGCTGGAATATAATACATACGAGATAGATCTTTGGTTTGTTTATCTCCAACTTCGCCGAGTAGCGTTTGGAGAGCAAACCAAAAGTGTCGAATCTTTTCAGATTGAACATTTTTTGTAAGTGGAAAGACAATACGAAACTTTGGTAAAGATTGTGTACTGCTAGCAGTAGAATAGCAGACAAACTTATAACTACCAAACTTAGCACGAAGATTGTCATATAGATCTCCTTCAAATATAAAATCATCAACATCAACTGCACACCAACCTGACCACATAGTAACATTATCGTTTGCACGAGTTGTATCAGGTTTGTAGCAAGCTGGTGACATTAATGGAGCATCTTTCTTAGAAGCAATTCTTCTTTCAGATAGTCCA
>Ga0114997_10001991_pt1 | contig 16694 bp, 24 predicted proteins | sample ArcticOcean_MG_C_2_FD_87045 | JGI IMG/M metagenome (GOLD analysis project Ga0114997, IMG submission 87045) | Marine microbial communities from western Arctic Ocean - ArcticOcean_MG_CB4_136 | ecosystem: Environmental > Aquatic > Marine > Oceanic | place: Arctic Ocean: Canada Basin | collected...
ATTTCAACTGAGATTAAGAGTAAATTTAATGTGAAGAAAATTTTACTGAAAATAAATAAGAAAAATATTTTACCGGATACAGATTTTGTTGGGGTTATATTGGAGCGCTAACATATTTAATTAATTTCTTGAGAAATGAAAAAATGAAAAAAGTTATTTGGTTCACTGGACTGTCTGGCGCAGGAAAAACAACATTAGCAAGTGGTTTAGTTGATTTCTGCAGAGATCAAAATCTTTCTAGCATCCTTATTGATGGAGATGATGTTAGATCTGGGCTGTCATCAGATTTAGACTTTAGTGAGGATTCTAGATATGAGAATATAAGAAGAATTGCTGAAATATCAAAATTACTACTTAAGCAATTAGATTGTGTAATTGTATCTACAATATCTCCGGCAGAGGAGCTAAGAGAGGCTGCAAAAAAAATAATAGGGGATAACCAGTTTGTATTGATATACGTATCAACCCCAATAAAAACTTGTATAAAAAGAGATCCAAAAGGGCTATATAAAAAGTCTAATGCTGGTTTAATAAAAGATTTAACTGGAATAGGATCAAAATTTGAGTCCCCTGAAAAATATGATTTTATAATTGATACTAGCGAGACAAATAAAAAAGATGCATTAGTGCTACTAAAAAACTTTATTCAAGTAAAACAAAAAATTTAGCTAATATTAATTTTTATCAGTACTATTATTTTAATTTATTAGCCGCGGGGATGATGCTCTTGATGTAGCTTTTTAAGTCTCTCTCTAGCTACATGAGTATAAATTTGTGTTGTCGAAATATCACTGTGCCCAAGCAACATTTGCACAACCCTAAGATCCGCCCCATGGTTAATTAAATGAGTTGCAAATGCATGTCTTAATACATGGGGGGAAAGATTTTTTCTGATATTAGCGGCTAAAGCATATTTTTTAATTAGGTACCAGAAAGCTTGGCGAGTCATGGCCCCACCCCTAGATGTAATAAATAAAAATTTTGATGTTTTCTTTTTTAAAATGTCATGTCTAGCATGTGCAATATATTCCTGAACCCAGTCTACAGCCTCTTCTCCCATAGGAACGAGTCGTGTCTTATTACCCTTTCCTGTTACCCGAATAATTCCATCACTTATAATAACTTCTGTTAATAAAAGGGTAACTAATTCGGTTACTCTAAGTCCGCATGCGTATATCAATTCGAGCATTGCCCTATCTCTTAACCCTACTGGAGATTCTATATTAGGAGCATTTAAAAGACTTTCTACTTCTACCTCACTTAAACTTTTTGGTAGTGTTTTTGGTGTTTTTGGTGTTTGTATTTGAAGTGTTGGGTCTTGATCAATTTTCTTTTCCCTCAGCAGATATCGATACAACCTTCGTAAGGTAGCCAGTAATCTCGAAATACTTCTTGCTTGTGAAGTCGGAAATTTGTATGCCAAATATTGTTGTATTTCTGATTGAGATACATGAATTAATTGTAGATTCATACTCTCATTGAGCCAATTAGAAAATAATACTAAGTCGAAACGATAACTACTTAAGGTATTTTTTGATAAGCCATCCTCAAGCCATAGATGATCTATGAATTCATCAATAATATGGTTCTTCGTTGAATTAAGTTGAATTTTTTTCTGCATCATCCACGGAAGCTTAGCACAATAAAAAAAACCCCGTCTAGCGAGGTTTTTTAAATATTTCTATTTTATTTCTACTAGATTCTCTTCTTACTTAGCTGTTGGTGCTTCATCAACAGCTGGAGTAGTTGGTGCTTCATCAACAGCTGGAGTAGTTGGTGCTTCATCAACAGCTGGAGTAGTTGGTGCTTCATCAACAGCCGCTACTGGCTCATTAATCTGAGCTGCTACTTCAGGAATTTCTTCAAACTCAGTATCACTAGGACGAACTTTGAGACGCTCTTTAATTCGTGCTGATTTCCCTGAAAGATCTCTTAAGTAAAATAATTTAGCTCGCCTTACATCCCCTCTTCTCTTAACAACAATGCTTTCTATGAGCGGTGAATGTAATTGAAATGTTCTTTCGATTCCCTCACCGTCTGAAATCTTTCTTACAATGAATGATGAATTAAGACCACGATTTTTTTTAGCAATTACTAGCCCCTCAAAAACTTGAACCCGCTTTCTAGTCCCTTCAACCACATTTACTCCGATAGTAAGGGTATCGCCTGGCGCGAACTTAGGAATCTTTTTCCCAAGTCGTGCAATTTCTTCGCGCTCTAATGTTTCAATAATATTTGCCATCGTTTAGTTCCTTTTTAGTTATAAAGAGTCTTGTTCCTGCTCATTTTTTATTTCATCAAGCAGACGAGTCTCTTCTTTTGTCAACAACCTTTCGGCTAATAAATCTGGACGTTTTATCCAGGTTATTTTTAACGACTCTTTAAGTCGCCATATTCTTATATTTTCATGATTACCCGATATTAAAATTTCAGGTACTTTAATACTGTTGTATATCTCTGGCCTTGTAAAATGCGGGTGATCTAATAAGCCATTAACAAAAGAATCCTGTATTGCTGATTCAGCATCATTTAAAACTCCGGGTAATTGTCTAACCATGCAGTCAATTAACATCATGGTTGGAATTTCCCCTCCACTTGTTACAAAATCACCAACAGAAACCTCTTCATCTATAAACGTATTAACTCTTTCATCAATACCTTCATAGCGGCTAGCAATAAAAATTAAGTTACTTTCCTTTACTAAGCTTTCAACCAAGTTATGATTTAATGTTTTTCCTCTTGGCGTCATATGAATGACTTTACTATCACTAAATCCTAGCTCATCCTGTCTTTTCTTGGCAGCTTTTATTGATTTAACTATTGGATCTGCCATCATCAGCATTCCTGGGCCGCCGCCATAAGGTCTATCATCAACAGTTTTATGTTGGTTGTGAGAAAAATCTCTTGGATTCCATAAATGAAGATCCACGTTCTTCTCTTTAAATGCTCTACCAACTACGCCATAATCAGTCAGGGCCAGGTACATTTCTGGCATTAAAGTTATGACATCAAAGGTAAATTTTACCTTAGAAATTTTCATCCCAATCAACTAGGATATTTTTTCTCTCTAAATCAATCTTTAAAACTACATTATCTAGATAAGGAATTAATGTTTCCTTATCATCTTTTATAACTAATACATCATTAGAGCCAGTTTCCATTATTGAATCTATGACACCAAAATTAAAATCATTCTGATTAATTACCTCAAGACCAATTAGTTCTGACCAGTAATATTTTCCCTTTTCTAATGCTGGCAAATCAATCTTATTAATACCAATTAAGAACCCTCTAAGTTGGTCCGCATCATTGCGATCATTTACATGCTCAATCTTAGATAACACTGTTCGCCCTTGTATTGATGAGCTTTCAACTTTGAATTCTTTCCATTCACTTTCGTCTTTAGATAAAAACCAGGATGGGAATTTCCCTAGCGTTTTTGTCTCTTCAGTAAACGGCTGAATTTTTAGCCAGCCCTTAATTCCATGAGAGCCTACTACCTTTCCCATAACAACAAATTCATTCATTTGTTTAGTAGCTGAATCTGACTACCCTATTTATCTGCTGCTGGAGCTGCCTCAACGGCTGGAGCTGCCTCTGCTGCTGGAGCTGCCTCAACGGCTGGAGTTGCCTCTGCTGCTGGAGCTGCCTCAACGGCTGGAGTTGCCTCTGCTGCTGGAGTTGCCTCTGCTGCTGCAACTACCGCTGCTTTCTCAGAAGCTTTTTTCGCTTTTTTTGCCTCAGTCTTTTCTACGTCTTTTTTCTTCATGGCCGCAAGACCCTCAGGGCCCTTCGTATTTAACTTAACAATACGGCTCATAGTTTCAGATAATTGTGCTCCATGGCCTTGCCAATAGGTGATCCGCTCTAAATTTAATTTTAATGCTTCGGCACCATCACGCGCCATTGGGTTATAAAAACCAACACGCTCAATAAATCTACCGTCTCTACGCTTCCTAGAATCGGCTACAACCACGTTATAATAAGGTCTATTTTTAGATCCACCTCTTGAAAGTCTAATAATTACCATAATTTATTCTCTTCACTAAATATTTTTCTACAGAAAGGGCGAAATTTTACGCTATTTTAAGTAACTTTGGCAAGTTAATTATTATCATTCACTCCTATTTGATTATCAAAAAACCTATGTAGAAATCACATATTGGGTAGGATCTTTAATATTTGCATTCTTAAAACCCTCTCTTCTTAGTCGACAAGAGTCACACTTTCCACATGCAAGACCATCTTTATTGGCTTGATAGCAGGATACCGTCGAGGAATAATCAATACCAAACCTTTCACCTATACCAATAATTTCCGATTTCGTTAGGCTGATTAAGGGAGTGTGTATTTTTATCGATTTCCCTTCAATGGCAGACTTTGTAGCTAAATTTGCCATTTTTTGAAAGCTAGCAATATATTCTGGTCGGCAATCTGGATAACCAGAATAATCCACTGCGTTAACACCTATAAAAATATCTTGGCTCTCTAATGTTTCAGCCCATGCCATGGCTAGGGTCATCATAATAGTATTTCTTGCTGGAACGTAGGTTGAAGGAATTCCTTCGGAGGCAATTTCTGGGATACTCATCTTCTCATTTGTTAGTGAAGAGCTTTTTAGCCAACTTAAATCAATATCGACAACCTTATGCTCTTTGACATTAAAGGTTTTCGCTATATTGTCTGCTGCTAATAATTCTGCATGGTGTCTTTGTTGGTAATTAATCGTCATAACATAGCATTCGTATCCTTCGCTTGACGCAATAGCTAAAACTGTTGCAGAATCTAACCCTCCAGATAATAATAATATTGCTTTTTTAGACACCTTTTTTATTCCCCCAAATAATTTTATGCAATTGTAATTGTAATCTCACTGGAAGGCTATCCCTCAATATCCAAGAGGCTAGAGCTTCTGGATCAACCTCCCCATGAACTGGAGACAAGAGAATCGTTCCTTTTTTCACTAAATTCTCATTTAATATAATTTCTTTTGTCCATTCATAGTCTTCTTCATTTGTAATCACAATCTTAATTTCATCATTTGACTTAATCAAAGACAAATTATTCCAATCATTATTTTGAGCCTCCCCAGAACCTGGGGTTTTAATATCTAAAATAATTTTTACTCGAGGATCAATATTTTTTATAGAAACTGCGCCTCCAGTCTCAATTGAAACTTGATAATTTAGATCGCTTAGCTGCCTTAAAAAATCAAAGCACGCTTTTTGTACCAAGGGCTCTCCACCTGTAACTGTTACAAACTGTGTGTCATATTGTTTAATTTCTTCAAAAATCTGCTGAAATGTATAATTTTTTCCATCATGAAAAGCATATGCAGTATCACAGTAAACACAACGCATTGGGCAACCTGTTGTGCGAATAAAAATAGTAGGTAGACCAATACGAGTCGATTCCCCCTGAACAGAATAAAAAATTTCATTAATTTTTAAAGATTCAGATATAGGCACTGTGTGATAAAAATATTTAAAGTTTGATTGATTCTAGTGCTTTTAGTCTTCTCTGAGCGCTAGGAATAATTTCAGCATTCGGAAATTTTTTGATTAAATTTCGTAAGGTTTTTTTAGCTTTGGTAATTCTTGTTAGCTGAATTTGGCAGTTTGCAATCCCATACAATGCCTCGGGTAAAATACTACTTTCTGGGTGTAGCTTCAGAATTTTTGAATAAGTCTTTATTGCAGCCTTATAATTTTTTAGTGTAAATTGTGAATAACCTAGGTTATATTTAGCATCGCTGATTAATTCTGATTTTGGATAATTGATCACAAATCGATCAAATGCTTCAAATGCTTCCTTGTACTTTGTAGCCCTCAAAAGAGCTTTTGCATCTGAAAACTCATCAAGCTCAATATTTTGATCTACTAAGAGAGGTAGATTTTCCTCAGCATCATTGATCTCTTCAGGAGCAAGTTTTGGCTGATCCACATCTTTATTAATTTGCTCTTGAGGGTTTTCAAGGCTAGGTATGCTTTGCTCTTTTACCTTCAAAACCTCAGGTACCAATTCTTCCTTCTCTTTGCTGGGCAACGATTCAACTTTTGATACAAGACCTATAAGTCTGTCATTTAACTCTTGATAAAGAATCTTTTGTCTTTCTTCGGAATTTTTACTTTGGAACTGAAGTACTTCTATCTGACCATTTAGCATCCGAATCTGATCCAGGATACTATTTAATTCATTTTGAAATTTTACAAGATTTTGATTTTTTAGTGCCTGGCTGACTTTGTAATCTATATTACTCTGAATATTATCAAGCTGGCCTTGTATGCTGTTTAATTTCTTTCTTGCCTCTTCATCTTCGAAAATAGCGAAGGCAGAATGCGCAAAAAATAAAAGACCAACCCAAAAATATTTTTTCATTAACTACTTTTTTTAAAAAATTACTCGCCTACGTAAACAATATCAGCACGTCTGTCTTGATCACATGCAGAACCAGTACATTCTTGATTGGCATTTTCTTCGCCATAGCTAACAGTCTCAACATTATTATTGCCGATACCTAGGCTATTTAACGAATCACCAACTGCAACAGAACGTTTTTGTCCTAATGAAAGGTTGTATTCATGCGAACCTCTGAAGTCGGCGTTACCATTAATTGAAACAGCAACATTGTATTTACTAATAAATTCAGCGTGTGCAGCTAACATATCACTGTATTCTGATTTTATATCATACTTATTAAATCCAAAATAAATACTTCTCTCAGTTAACAAAGGGTTGCTAGCTAATTCATCCATAGCTGCTGGAGTTAATTGAGCAGTTTGAGATGTTAATTCAGGAAATGGTGCATTTAAACCCATTGATTCCTTTAGATCAGTCGAGCTACAGCCAGCTATGATTGAGGACATTAACATTGTTGCAAGTAGTGATTGTTTCATTAAAATAAACTCCCTTAGTATAAATGTAATTAATTATTTGTTATTGGCCCCCAACTTGATTCTAGAATTGCCTCAGAACCAACACGTAAAGGAGTCACTTTTAGACCATTTACTGACACTGTACCAATTTTTGTGGTTTTTCCATAGTCTTTATAGGTAAATAATATCATATGGCCATTGGGTGAAAATATAGGAGACTCATCATGAGGGCCCTTTGTAAGTTTTAAAACTTGATTAGTGGAAAGATTCTGAACGGCTACACGAAATTTCCCATTGTCCTGAGTCAGGAATAAAAGTAACTTTCCATCAGGGGACAAACTAGGACTTAAATTGCCTTTACCTTCAAAAGTTACTCTATTAACATCGCTTACACCCTCAACGTTAACTTTGTATATTTGTGGATTTCCACCCCGATCGGAAGAAAAAAATATTTCCTTACCATCGGGTGACCATGCAGGCTCAGTATTAATAGATCGAGTGCGCATTAATTGCTTAATTCCACTCCCATCACTATTGATAATATAAATTTGTGAATTAGCACTATAGGTTAAAACAATTGCTAACTTTTTACTGTCAGGCGACCAAGCCGGCGCACTATTATTACCTTTAAAGTTAGCCACAAGGACTCTTTTTCCTGTAGTTAAATCCTGAACATAAATTACCGGCTTCTTCTTTTCAAACGAAACATAAGCTATTTTTTTACCATCTGGGGACCACCGTGGTGAGATAATGGGCTGCGAAGAATTAACAATTGCTCTTTGATTGAAGCCATCATAATCTGAAACATATAACCCGTAAATTTTTTCTGATTTTTTCTTCACAAAAGTGATTCTAGTGTGAAATACACCCGGACTCCCTGTCAATTTTTTATAGACAAGATCTGATATCTTGTGAGCAATCGCTCGGTATTGTTTTTTACTGCCGGAAAATTCCATAGATAAAACAGTCTTTTCCTTATAAATATCAATCAAGCTCCAACGAGTTGTTAGTTTGTTCTGTATTGTAATGATTTTCCCAACCACCAAAAATTGTGCTTGTAGTGCCGACCAATTACTAAAATTGATGAGCATGTCGCTATCAGGAATAGTCGAGATACCTGACGTATCCAATGAAGTAAATAATCCTGATCGCTCTAAATCATTCGCAATAACTTTATGCATTTTCTCGAGATCAATATTTTTTATCTCTTCATTAAAGGGTGTAATTGCAATTGGAATTTGACTTGCTTTTCCTCCCAAAATTTCAATAACTTCAATTGAATTTGATGGAAAGCTTGATGTGATAAGTGTTAAGAGAAAAATAAAACGATAGATATAATTCTGTATAATTTTCATGTTAAATATCATACACAAATATTACTCTGTATAAGCATTAGGTTGAAACATTAACTTTAATTTTTTTAGCCTTGAGAATAATTTAACATCTTTAGGAACTGGCAAAGGTTGAGATTGTAATATCGCTCGCTCTAAGGCCTGGTCACAACTTTCTATTTTGCTTGATTGAATTAACTTTGGCTCTCCTAATAACTCACCTGTTGGCATTAGTTGAATTTCAAACTCAAGCTCGACTAAATCTCCACCACACAATTGTTTATTAACATTCTGATATATTTTTTGTTGTATCATTGCTTTAAATTTATCTAGTTCCCCAGTATTTGATCCAGCAAAAACCTCCTGATCTCCTTCTATTGCTATGCGCGCTTCTTTCTTAATCTCTTGGTCGAGAATTGATTCTTTTAATTTATCTAATTTATCCTGCTCTAATATTTTTTTTTGTATCCCCTCTAATTTCTCCTGCTCTAATAATTTCTTCTGTAATTGTTCTAATTTCTCCTGCTCTAATAATTTCTTCTGTAATTGTTCTAATTTTTCCTGTTTTAATGCTTGCTTTTGTATTTTCTTAATCTTTGCTTTTTTTTCTTTTCTTTTCTTTAATTTAATTTCTGCCTCTTCATTGATTTTAAGCCGTTTTTGTTTTTCTATAGGTTTAGGAATTGACTTCTTTAGATCGGCTGACTTCTTCTTATTAGCTACTGGTTGAGATTTAATTTGCATCGGCATAGCATCCCATAATTCAATTTCTGAGTAATATACATCCTTCATTTGCCACTGAATAGATACCAACATAAAAATGAATAGCCCAAAATGAATAACAAATGAAAATAAATTGGCTTGTAACTCATAATTATCTTGGAGCTTCGAAATAATCATTGCGTTACTAAGCTTTTTAAAAATCATTTTTTTACTTTGAAGGAGTTAATAATAAACCGACTTTATTAATTTCATTTTGCTTGAGCAAATCCATGACAGCAATTACCTCTTCGTATCTAACTTTTTTATCGGCAGCAATAACAACAGATTGATCTGGATTTTTCTTTGTTGTTACTTTTAGATACGCTAATAGCTCATCGCGCTTGTATTTTTTTCCTTTAATCTCTGTACTTGCATCTTTTTTTATTGAAATAATAATAGGCTTGATTTTTTGTTTAAGTGACTGTCCAACTTTTGGTAAATCAACTACTCCAGGATTAGTCATTGGGGCTGTCACCATAAAAATAACTAAAAGTACAAGCATTACATCAATATATGGAACAACATTAATTTGATTCATTAATCTTCTTTTCTTCATTCCCTAGCCTTTACGGTCCATAATGTTAATGAACTCCTCCATAAAACTTTCAAATCGCAAAGACAATCGATCAACTTTTGCCGCAAATCGATTGTAAGCAATTACAGCAGGAATAGCAGCAAATAGTCCGATAGCAGTAGCTATTAATGCCTCTGCAATACCTGGTGCAACCTGAGAAAGTGATGCTTGTGCAACATTTGCAAGCCCAATAAATGCATTCATGATGCCCCAAACTGTTCCAAATAATCCAATATAAGGACTGACGGAACCTACCGAAGCTAAGAATGGTAAGTGACGATCCAAAGTATCTACCTCTCTGTTGTATGTTGCCCGCATTGCCCTTCTAACACTTTCTACACTTTTATTGTCAAATGATCCACTTTCTTTCTGACTAATATATTCCTTGTATCCTGATCTAAATATTTCAGCTAGCCCCGACATATTTTTATTTGTAGAATTAAGTTGTTCGTAAAGCTTTTTTAAATCTCCACCAGACCAAATGAACTTTTCAAATTCATTAGTATTTTCTTCAGATTCTTTTAATATTTTAACTTTTAGATAAATGTATTTCCAAGATGCAATCGAAGCGAATAACAAAATAAGTATCACAAACTGAACGGGGATACTTGCACCAAAAACTAAAGAAAAGAAAGATAAATCACTTCCTATATTCATAACGTCTCCATAAGCTCTTTAATTTTCTTAGGAATTAAAGTCGGTTTAAAAAAAACTTCATCAATACAAGCAATTTCAACCTCAGCTTCTACCAATGAAATATTACTATTTTCTATTAATTGATCCAAAATAAGGCTACTAGATCTGACCTTGATACAATTGGTTTTAATTAATAACTCATCATTAAATCTTGCGGGCTTCCTAAATCTTATATTCATCCTATGCACAACAAACATAATATTTCTTTCATTTTTAAGTTGGTGTTGATCGATACCTAAACTTCTTAACCATTCAGTTCTGGCCCGTTCCATATATTTTAAATAGTTAGCATGGTAAACCACACCTCCGCTATCTGTATCTTCAAAATATACTCTTGCCCCCCAATTAAATTCTTTTATCATGAATCTTCATTTTTTTCTGGCGGTGTTAACCCAAAATGGACATATGATTTCTGAGTTGCAATTCTACCTCGCGGCGTTCTCATAAGGTAACCTTGTTGAATCAAATAAGGCTCAATAACATCTTCAATTGTTTCCTTTTCCTCCCCAATTGCCGCAGATAAATTATCTAAGCCCACAGGACCTCCAGAAAATTTCTCAATTATAGCTTTAAGTAAATTTCGATCCATCAAATCCAATCCAATTAAATCAACATCTAGCATCTTTAGTGCCTCATCGGCAATTTCCTTATTAACACTACCTTTTGCTTTTACTTCAGCGTAATCTCGAACTCGTCGAAGTAGGCGGTTGGCAATTCTAGGTGTTCCTCTTGAGCGTTTTGCAATCTCTTTTGCTCCATCTTGATCAATATCTACTGATAATAATCCTGCAGACCTTTCTACTATCCTAGCTAATTCTTGATTATTATAAAATTCAAGTCTTGAAACAATCCCAAAGCGATCTCTTAATGGGTTCGTTAACATACCAGCTCTTGTGGTAGCTCCTATCAAAGTAAAAGGAGGTAATTCTAATTTAACAGAACGGGCTGAGGGTCCTTCGCCTATCATTATGTCTAATCGATAGTCCTCCATTGCTGGATAAAGTATTTCTTCAATCACAGGGGATAAACGATGTATCTCATCTATAAATAGAACATCATTTTCTTCTAAATTTGATAAAAGGGCAGCCAAATCACCAGTCTTCTCTAAAACAGGACCTGATGTTTGCCTAAGACTGACTCCCATTTCCCGCGATATGATATGAGCTAAAGTAGTCTTACCTAGCCCTGGTGGCCCAAATAAAAGTACGTGATCTAATGCTTCATTTCGATTTTTTGCTGCATCGATAAATATATTAAGCTGTTCTCGAATTTTTTCCTGACCAATATATTCATTAAGTTCTTTTGGCCTTAGGGCTCGCTCAAAAGATTCTTCAACATTGTCAGTTGGGCTAGGATCTATAAATCTATCTGGCTCAATCATATATATCCATTCATTAAAGGTTTTTTGATAACATTTTTAAAGCCTGGCGGATACCATTATTAACGGAGATTTCATCAGGCAAATCACGTATAACAGTTACCGCATCTTTTAAGCTATAGCCTAAGCCAAGCAGCGCATTTTGTATATCATCAACTTGAGAAGGTATGCTGTCTGTTGAGCCATCAGCTGGAATATCTTTGAATTTATCTTTTAATTCTAAAACTAATCTATCTGCTGTTTTCTTTCCAATGCCTGGAATTTTAACTAATAAATCTGACTCTGATTGATTAATAGCCCTCATTAATTCATTAAGACTTATTCCACTTAATATTGACAATGCAACCTTAGCACCAATACCATTAACTTTTATTAATTGCTTAAATATTTTTCTCTCCTGATGTGAAGCAAAGCCAAATAGCAATTGAGCATCCTCTCGAACAACAAAATGCGTTAATAGCGTTACATCATTTCCAATATCAGGGAGCTCGTAAAATGTCGTCATTGGAACTTCTAATTCATACCCTACACCTTGGCAATCCACTAAAATTATCGGGGGCGATTTTTCTATTAACCTTCCTTTTATTCTGCCAATCATATAATTCGTCCACCCTTCATCCGATTTCCTACTCCAAAATTTGATAAGCTATTACTAATATTAGCATGACATATTCCACATGCGAGAGCGTCTGCAGAATCAGTAGAAGGGATCGATGGTAAATTAAGTAGTCGTTGGATCATTACCTGAACTTGATTTTTAGTAGCATGTCCTTTCCCCACTACTGACTTTTTAATCTGCAAAGCTGTGTATTCAAATACATCTAAATCTTTTGAGACTGCAGCAGCAATAGCAGCGCCTCTAGCTTGCCCTAATAATAGAGTTGATTGAGGATTCGTATTAACAAATACTTTTTCAATTGCCACAACTTCTGGCTGGAATTGTTCAATTACCTGAGTTAAACCGCTTAATATAATCTTAATTCTTGATGCAAGATTTCCTTCGTCATTAGAGGTTTTGATAACCCCACTTGCGATGTATGTTGCTGATTGGTTTTTTTGGAAAATTACTCCATATCCTGTGACTCTTAATCCAGGATCAATCCCCAATATCTTAATTTCTTTATTAATTACACGCCCTCAATGACAGCATTTGTATAAACCTCTTGAACATCATCTAGATCATCAAGTGCATCCAAAATTTTCTGCATCTTTTCTGCAGCTTCCCCTTGGAATTCAATCTCAGTTTCTGCCTTCATAGTTATTTCCGCTAACTCAGAACCGAGACCTGCCTCGTCTAATCCATCTTTAACAGCTAAGAAATCTGCTGGGGATGTAATAACTTCAAAACTGCCATCTTCATTATTAATAATATCTTCTGCCCCTAATTCAATTGCAATTTCCATCAATCTATTTTCATCAATATCTGGCGCAAAAAATAAACTTCCACAATGCTTAAATAAAAATGCTACTGAGCCATCTGTCCCAAGATTGCCTCCGTTTTTACTTAATGCGTGCCGAACATCTGCTACAGCTCTTTGTTTATTATCTGTCAAACAATCAATAATAATTGCAGCGCCATTTGTGCCATAACCCTCGTAACGTATTTCCTCATAATTTACCCCCTCTAACTCACCAGTCCCCCTCTTGATAGCTCGAGTGATATTTTCTGTAGTCATATTCCCTTTTTTACCAGTAACAACTGCTGCTCTTAGGCGAGGATTGAAATTAATATCTCCTCCGCCCATACGAGCAGCTACGGTAATTTCTTTAATTAGCTTAGTAAATATTTTCCCCCGCTTTGCATCTTGTCTTCCTTTTCGATGCTGGATATTTGCCCACTTTGAATGACCTGCCATAATTTAAATACCTATAAAACTTTATAAATAATTATTTTAACAGCTAATTCATTTTCCATAACCTAAGATAGCTTTTCCTTACCTTTATAGAACAGTAATAAAAAAATGCCGGCTAATATAAGGCTAAATCCTATCTTTTCGTAAGAATTTGGCACCTCGTCCAATAAAAACCAAGCAGATATTGCGCCAGAAATGGGCGTAAATAAGGCAAGCATAGAAACTAAGGTTGCTTCTAGGTGCTTCAGTGCATAAAACCATAATAAATAAGCAATGGCATTAACAAACACAACATTAAACAAAACGATGTTTAAGAAATATGGAGCCCATAAAATTGGTTGTGATTCCATGAGTAATATTATTAAAAGTATAGGAATAGAACCCCATAACATTTGCCATGCTGTCATTGTTAAAAGGTCTATCCTAGGATATTGACGATGAATTCTTTTGGACATAATAGTTCCAATGGCCCAGGAAAAACCTGCTGCTAATGCCAGACAAGTACTACGAAAATTATTATCAATATTAAGAGGATCAAAAATAAAACCAATGCCCAAGATACAAATAAGTACAGAAATCCATTGAGATGAAGTTAACCTTTCTTGTAATAAAGGCCAAGCCATTAATGCAACCCACAATGGCATAGTAAAGGTTAATATTGCGGTTTTACTTGCCCCACCTTCCACTAATGCCCATTATAATAAATCCAGTAAACCCTGCTGTTTGAAAAAGACCCAATATAAATAACTTTGAAGCTTCTTTTATCAGGATAGGCTTTCCTAGAATTAATAGGATTAGGAATAAAACCATAGCACCAAAAAAATTTCGTAAAAAAGCAAACTCTGCTGGCCCTGAAAAATCTAAAGCAATTTTCATGTAGGGTATATTTGATCCCCATATAATAGACATTAATAAAAGTCCTCCAACTGCCAGTATTTTTTTATTTTTCATAAATTTTTTGGGGTCTACATAGACTTGATAATTTGATAAGAATCATCTTATATTACTTATGAATAAGGTTAATTATTTTTTACAGCTCACCCAAGCCTTTGCTTAATCATTTATTTTTGCTATCCTAAATTTTTAGCAATGAATATTTTTAATCAATTATGAAAACACTACAACAAGTAATTAAAGAAAAAGATATACAAGAATTATTATCCGTTGATCCAGGCCAATCTTTAACTGATGCTCTGACGGTTATGGCTAAATATAAAATTGGCGCTTTAGTGGTTATGAAAAATAAGAAAATGGTAGGCATTATCTCCGAGCGTGACTACGCCCGAGAGGTTATTTTGGGAAAAAAATCTCCAGAAAATACAATAGTTAAGGATATTATGACGCGGAAAATTATTAGTTTATCTGGGACAGATACTTTTAAAAAGGGCTTAGAGATTATGACTGAAAAAAGAATCCGTCATCTACCAGTAATGCAAGAAAATAAAATTCTAGGTATGGTTTCTATTGGCGACCTGGTAAAGGAAATGATTGACCATCAAAAACAACTGATATTACAACTCGAATCTTTTATTCAGACCTAGGTATTATTCGCCAATAATTTTTACTAGTACCCTTTTTTTTCGCCGGCCATCAAATTCACCATAAAAAATTTGTTCCCATGGCCCGAAGTCTAGTTGCCCTTCTGTAATAGCCACAACAACTTCACGGCCCATAACTTGTCTTTTCATGTGCGCATCTGCATTGTCTTCACCAGTGTCGTTATGCCTATAACCGTTAACCGGCTCATGAGGTGCTAATTTCTCTAACCATTTTTTATAGTCATGATGAAGTCCAGACTCATCATCATTGATAAAAACACTTGCGGTAATATGCATTGCATTTACTAAAACAAAACCTTCTTCGATACCACTTTCAGATAAACAACTTTTTATATCTGCGGTAATATTGGTAAAATGCATTCTTTCTGGGGCTTCGAACCATAATTCTTTTCTATAGCTTTTCATTTTTTCTCCATTTTAAGTATTTATAAATGAAATTTAAACAAATATTAACTCAATACCATTGCCTACAGGGTCCTTAAAGAAAAGTTGTTTGGTTCCAATTTCAGGTACCTCTCTATAACTATATTTAATACTATTATCAGTTAAAATTTTTTCATAATGCGGCATGTTTGATGCGCTAAAGGCTAAGTGATCGAATGTTGAATTAACATGATGCTCTTTCATCTCATTATTCTTAGTGGAGCTAAGATGTAAAATATCTTTTCCTTCTGCATTTAACCAAAATCCCTTGCTTTTGAATGGAGGCCGTTTACCAAGATTTAACCCAACTATATTAATATAAAAATCTTTAAGGGCTTCCATGGTTGCTTCATCAGATCGTAGATTGTAGTGATTAATACCTTCAATCATTTTTATTTTCTGTTTTGCTAGGAGCTCTGACTTTAATATGGAGCTCTCGCAATTGTTTTTCATCAACTTGATTGGGAGCTTGAGTTAGCAAACATTGTGCTTTTTGTGTCTTAGGAAAAGCAATTACATCTCGAATTGAAGCAGCGCCAGCAAGTAAAGTAGCTAATCGATCCAAGCCGAAAGCAAGCCCACCATGGGGAGGCGCACCATATTGCAGCGCATCTAATAAGAACCCAAATTTTTCTTTTGCTTCCGCGTCAGAGATATTTAGCGCTTTAAATACCCTAGATTGAAGTGATTGCTGATGGATACGAATAGAGCCTCCGCCAACTTCCCAGCCATTAATGACCATATCATATGCCTTAGATAAGCAACTTCCAGGATCAGAATCTAATAAATCTTCATGCCCATCCTTAGGGGCAGTGAATGGATGATGAAGTGCATTCCAACGATTGCCCTCGTCATCATATTCAAACATTGGAAAATCAATCACCCAAAGTGGTGCCCATACTTCATCTGTTAAATGTTTTTTATCATGACCTATTTTTTCTCTCAAAGCTCCGATCGCTTCATTTACTATTTTCTTTTTATCTGCTCCAAAAAAGATCAAATCTCCATTTTCTGCAGCAGTTAACTCAATAATTGATGCTAGTGCTTTTTCATTTATATTTTTAACAATAGGACTTTGTAAGCCTTCCTCATTTAACTGATCTTTATTATTAATTTTGATATAAGCCAATCCTTTGGCACCATATATCTTCACAAACTCTGTATAAGCATCAATTTCTGAACGCGAAAGTTCTCCTCCGCCAGGAATTTTTAAAGCTACCACCCTACCATTCTTCATATTTGC
>Ga0114997_10001996_pt1 | contig 16678 bp, 14 predicted proteins | sample ArcticOcean_MG_C_2_FD_87045 | JGI IMG/M metagenome (GOLD analysis project Ga0114997, IMG submission 87045) | Marine microbial communities from western Arctic Ocean - ArcticOcean_MG_CB4_136 | ecosystem: Environmental > Aquatic > Marine > Oceanic | place: Arctic Ocean: Canada Basin | collected...
AAAAATTATAGATTATTTTTTTATTAATACTTATATTCATAACTTAACTTAAATTATTTTCTTTCACTTTTATACATCTTGAACAGTTAGTATCTAAAATTTTCCAACACCTATTGCACTTTGTGCCAGTGGCTTTATTAACTACAATTTTAATATCTTCTTTATCTTCATGTCTACTTTTTATAGTAGCTTTAGATGTTATAAAATATTCAGATAAATCTAAACCTTCTAGTAAATCATGTATTTTTTTATTTGCAGATATTTCTATCTCCGCTTCAAGACTTGAACCAATTTGCTTACTAGATCTTTTTTCCTCAATTGCAATATTGGCAATTTGTTTTATTTTGTACAAATCTTTCCATTTAATTTCTAAATCAGTATTTTTCCAAGAATTAGGTATAGATACAAAATCTAGTTGATGAATACTTTCTTCTTTTTTTTTTACTAATCCATAAATTTCTTCTGTCGTAAAAACAAAAATAGGTGCATACCACTTCAACAAACATTCTAAGATAACATTAAGTACAATTATACAATCTTTTCTTTTTTTTGAATTAATATCATCACAATACAAAACATCTTTTCTTATATCAAAATAAAATGAGGATAAATCTAAAGTACAAAAATTCAGCAAATCTTTATACATTTTGTGAAAATTATAGTTTTTTAAATTATATTTAATTGACTGATCTAGTGTAAATAACTTATGTAAAATATATTTTTCTAACTCTTCAAATTTTTCAGTTTTTAAATCTTGCAAATTCTTTTTTTCAAAATTATCTTTAATATTTCCTAATATAAATCTAAATGTGTTTCTAATTTTTCTGTAAGATTCAGAATGCTGTTGTAAAATACTATTATCTATTCTTAAATCTTCTGAGTAGTCTGATGATGCTACCCAAGCTCTAAGAATATCGGCTCCATATTTTTTTAAAATTTGATCTGGAGAAATTACATTTCCAGTTGATTTTGACATTTTCAATCCTTTTCCATCAACTACAAATCCATGCGATAATATACTATTATACGGTGCTCTTCCTCTGGTACCGCAAGACTCTAATAGAGATGAGTGAAACCAACCACGATGTTGGTCTGATCCTTCTAAGTACATATCTGCTGGCCATTTCAAATCTTTTCTTTGCTCTAAAACAAAACTATGCGTACAACCGCTATCAAACCACACTTCTACTATGTCACTAAGTTTTTCATAATCGTTTGTATTGTAATCCTCTCCTAAGAATCTTTTAGAATCATCTGTAAACCAACAATCTGAGCCTTCTTTTTCATAAATTTCCGCAATACGATTTATAACTTTTTGGTCTCTTAATGGCTCTTTGGTTTTTTTATTTATAAAAATAGGCAAAGGCACTCCCCAAACTCTCTGCCGTGAAACACACCAGTCTGGTCTTCCTTCCACCATTGACATCAGCCTATCTTTTCCTTTTTCAGGATAAAATGTAGTTTCATTAATCGCTTTAATAGCTTTTTTTCTTAATGAATTAGTTTCCATTGAAATAAACCATTGTGGAGTTGCTCTATAAATTAAAGGAGCTTTTGATCTCCATGAATGAGGATAACTGTGCCTGAGTTTGTCGTGACTTAAAAGTTTTTTTTCTTCTTTAAGTTTATCTATTATAACTGGATCTGCTTTAAAGACATGTATACCTGTAAAAAAAGGAACTTCGTTTGTATATAAACCTGCATTGTCTATAGTGTATTTTGATGGAATATTATTTTTTAAACATAAATTAAAATCATCTGGACCATGGCTTGGTGCACAATGAACTATGCCAGTTCCTTGTTCTAAGTTTACAAAACTGGCTTCAAGCATAGGTATATCATGCTTATAACCTAAATTAAAAAATGGATGAACACAGATAGTGTTTTTTAAATCTGATCCCTTAAAATTTTTTAAAATCTTATATTTTGTAATTCCACATGACTTAAAAACCGTCTCCGTTAAATTTGTGGCTACGACTATTTTTTTTTCTTTAAATGTTTCTAAATTATTTATCTCTACAAGTGAATAGTCTATTGAGTTATTGTAAGCTAGAGCTCTATTAGCAGGAATAGTCCATGGAGTTGTTGTCCAAATAATTATATTGCTATCTTTCAAAAAATCCTTATCCGTCTTCTGTACTTTGAAGGAAACAAAAATAGTATTTGATGTATGATCCATATATTCAACTTCAGCGTCTGCTAAAGCTGTTTTTTCAACCGCAGACCAGAGGACTGGCTTAAATCCTTGATATAAACTTTTATCAAGTAAAAATTTTCCAAGCTCACGAATAATTTGAGCCTCAGCATTAAAACTCATTGTAGAATAATAATTTTTAAAATCTCCTGCCACACCAAGTCTCTTAAATTCTTTAATATGTATATCGATCCACTTTTTCGCAAATTCACGGCATTCTTTTCTAAAATCTTTTATTGGAACTTCATCTTTGTTTTTTTTATTTTTTTTATATTGTTCCTCAATTTTCCATTCGATTGGTAATCCGTGACAATCCCAACCGGGAACATAAATTGAATCTTTGCCATTCATTTGATGAAATCTTATAATTATATCTTTTAAAATTTTATTAAGTGCCGTTCCCATGTGAATATGCCCATTTGCATATGGGGGACCATCATGCAAAATAAACTTCTCTCTTCCTTTTGATTCTTTTCTTATCTTTTCGAAAATTTTATCTTTTTCCCAATTATCTAAAATAATGGGTTCTTTATTGGATAAGTTAGCTTTCATTGAAAAAGCTGTCTTGGGTAATTGTAAGCTATCTTTTGACATTTATTTTTTTGCTAATTTAATATCTTTCTTTATTTGTATCTTAAGTTCGTTGATATTTTTAAATTTTTTTTCTTTTCTTATAAATTTAATAAAACTTACTTTTATTGTCTTTTTATATAAATTTTCTTTTAAACCAAATATATTTACCTCTAGTAGCAGTTTTTTTCCTTTAAAAGTGGGCCTAAAACCGATGTTAGCAATTCCCTTTTTAAATTTTTTTCCCAGCAATATATTCACGGCGTAAACACCTAGTTGAGGCATAATATAATTTTTTAAATTAATATTACAGGTACGAAAACCAATTTTTCTTCCTCTTTTGCTTCCACTAATAACTTTCCCTTCTATGCTCCAAAGTCTACCAAGGCACTTGTTCGCCTCATTAATTTCACCTTTTGATATTTTATTTCTTATAATTGTAGAAGATAATATTTTATTATTTTTTTTTAATGGTTCCGCTACAATTGATTTGTACGAGTAGAGAGCTTCGTTGTTTTTAAGTGTTTCTATATTCCCTTTTCTATTTTTTCCAAATTTAAAATTTTTGCTAATAAAAATAAATTTTGCTTTTATTTTTTTGACAAGAATTTTTTTTATAAATTCTTCAGGTTTTAAATTAGAAAATTTTTTATTAAATTTAATAATATTAATAAAATCAACCTTCAGTTTTTTTAATTCTTCAATTTTTTGATTAAAATTATTTATTCTATGATTTTTAATATTTTTATTAAAAAACATTACTGGTACAGGCTCAAAAGTAACCACGCCAAGATCTAAATTATTTTTTTTTGCTTTTATTTTTGCTTGACGTAAAACTTTTTTGTGGCCCAAATGTAATCCATCAAAGTTGCCAATTGCTACTACGGATCTTCGTGTTCTTTTATTGATTTTGTTTGGCAAGTTATTAAATATTATCATTTTACCAACATAATTCTGATTGAAAAAATTTGCTTTTAACCTTGTATTTTTTAAACAAATTCTCAAGTTCATAATTATTTGTAAATTCTGATCGGTGTACTCCGCTTGAAATAAAAAGTGAATCTATGTTTAAATTATTGGCCCCCTTAATATCTGTATTTAAATTATCTCCAATTATTAAATATTTTTTTTCTTTGTCTATAATGGTTTCATAAATTTCTTTGTGTGGTTTACCAAAGTAGATGACCTTACCACCTAAAGATTTAAATACTTCAGCTATGGTTCCTGCACAATATTCTTCTTTATTTCCTCTATGTACGGTTAGGTCCGGGTTGGTGCAAATTAGTTTTTTTTCTATTTTATCTTTAAGTAAATTTTTGTAATAATCTAGATTTTTTTCGTTATTATCAAATAAGCCTGTACATAAAATAAAATCACTTTTTTCTAGACTTGTTTTGTTTTTTTCTAGTCCTATAAATAGTGATGTATCCCTAGACGGTCCGAGATGAAAAAATGTAACTCCAAATTTTTTTTTCTTTAATGATTCCATGGCAGCTTCTCCTGATGTCATTACATTTTTTAAATATTTTTCTTTCATATTTAATTTTTTTAAAAAACTAACTACACTTGCGCTTGGTCGAGGCGCATTAGATAAAAAAAATATTTTTTTTTTTTCTTTTTCTAAGTTTTCAATTACATTTATAGCCATCTTTTTAAGCTCTATTCCATCATGCATAACTCCCCATAAATCAATAATAAAAGTATCGTAATGATTGTATATTTCTGACAAATGTTCGATTTTTTTCAAATTAATAGGTCCTTTTTAGATCTTTATAGAAAAGATAACAAAATATAGCAATATTAAGCTTATTAGAGCTTTAAATTATCTTCATAGACACTTGAAATTTTCTCAAAACGCACCATATCAAGAATACATACAAATTACAGGAGTGAAATATGAAATTTAGACCCTTACATGACAGAGTGCTTATTAAAGTACTTGATAGCGAAGAAAAGACAGCTGGTGGAATTATCATTCCAGATACAGCTAAGGAAAAACCTCAAGAAGGAGAAGTTGTAGCAGTTGGACCTGGTTCAAAATCTGAAGAAGGAAAAATTTCCCCAATGGACGTTAAAATTGGAGATATTGTTTTATTTGGAAAGTGGTCGGGTACTGAAGTTAAGATAGATGGAAAAGAATATAGCATCATGAAAGAGTCAGATATCATGGGCATATCTAAAAGTAAAAAATAATTGAATTAAAAGGAGATAACATGGCAAAAGTAATTAAATTTGGAACAGAAGCAAGAACAAAAATGATGAATGGAGTTAATATTCTAGCTAACGCCGTAAAAGTAACACTAGGCCCTAAGGGTCGTAACGTTGTAATGGACAAATCCTACGGTGCTCCAAGAACAACTAAGGATGGCGTTTCTGTTGCTAAAGAAATTGAGTTAGAAGATAAATTCGAAAACATGGGTGCTCAAATGGTTAAAGAAGTTGCAAATAAAACTAATGATAATGCTGGCGATGGAACAACTACTGCAACCATATTAGCTCAAGCTATTGTTTCTGAAGGATTAAAATATGTTACAGCTGGTATGAATCCTATGGATATTAAAAGAGGGATAGATAAAGCAGTTGAATATGTAATTCAAAAGTTAAAGTCGTCTGCAAAAAAAGTAAAAGCCAATGAAGAGGTTTCTCAAGTTGGAACTATTTCTGCTAATGGCGAGAAGTCAATCGGTGAAATGATTTCTAATGCAATGCAAAAAGTTGGTAATGAGGGAGTTATAACTGTCGAAGAAGCTAAAGGTGTAGAAACTGAACTAGATGTAGTTGAGGGAATGCAATTTGATAGAGGATATTTATCTCCATACTTTGTAACTAATACAGAAAAAATGACTACTGAATTAGATAATCCATTAGTTCTTTTGGTTGAGAAAAAACTTGCCAATTTACAACAAATGGTTCCTTTATTGGAATCTGTTGTTCAAGCGAATAGACCACTGATGATTATTTCTGAAGATGTTGAGGGAGAAGCTCTTGCAACTTTAGTGGTAAATAAATTAAGAGGTGGCTTAAAAGTTGTGGCAGTTAAAGCCCCTGGTTTTGGTGATAGAAGAAAATCAATGTTAGAAGATATTGCAATATTAACAGGTGGCCAAGTTATTTCTGAAGACCTTGGTATCAAATTAGAAAATGTTAAAATTGGTGACCTTGGTTCTTGTAAGAAAGTTAAAATTGACAAAGAGAATAGTACAATAGTCGCTGGAGAAGGTAAAAAATCTGATATTGAGGCTAGATGTAATCAAATTAGAGCTGAGATAAATGAAACAACATCTGATTATGATAAAGAAAAACTTCAAGAAAGATTAGCAAAACTTGCTGGTGGTGTTGCTGTAATTAAAGTTGGTGGAGCAACGGAGGTTGAGGTTAAAGAAAGAAAAGATAGAGTTGAAGATGCGTTGAACGCAACAAGGGCAGCGGTTGAAGAAGGCGTTGTAATTGGTGGTGGATGTGCATTACTTTATGCTTCTCTAGAATTGGATGGCCTAAAAGTAAAAGGAGACGATCAAAAAGCAGGAGTAGAAATTGTTAAAAAAGCACTTCAAGCTCCAATAAGACAAATTACAGCAAATGCTGGTGTCGATGGCGCAGTGATTGTTGGAAAACTTATTGAGGGTAAAAAAACTACCCAAGGCTATGATGCTCAAAATGAAGAATATGTAGAAATGTTTTCTAAAGGAATTATTGATCCTGTTAAAGTTGTAAGGTCAGCATTGCAAGATGCGGCTTCAATAGCTGGATTATTAATTACAACAGAAGCAATGATCACGGACAAACCAGAAGAAAAAGACGCTGGTGCTGCTATGCCTCCTATGGGCGGCGGAATGGGCGGAATGGGCGGAATGGGTGGTATGGGTGGAATGGGAATGTAATACGGTTCCATCTAGAGAACACTCTAGATACATACACTAAACAAAATTAGAACCCTCAGAAAGAAATTTCTGGGGGTTTTTTTAAGATAAGATATTAAAATTAATTTTTTTTATAGAATTCTAATTGTAATTTATTAAATTTTCCCAAATCTGGGTCAACTAACCAAAAAACATGTTGGTCAGTTTTTCGATCATTAATATATTTCCAGTTTCTCTTAAAATGATCTTTTAAAAATTTAGCATTTGCTGCCCTACCGTCAGAAACTATAATTGTACCAGGAGTATAAAAATACTCAAATTTTAAAATATCTGATACCATTGGCATCATATCTTTATGCCTTGTGCTAATACCATTTATATCTCCTTTTATATTAAATTGATCTGGTCCATCTAAATAAATAAAATCAGGATTACAAAGTGGTAATTTTTTATATTCTGTACAAATTTTATTATCATAGGTTGTCATCTCAACATCTGAAAAGTGGTAGTTAACTTTTATTGGATCTTTAATATTTAAATATTTATTAAGTTTTTGAATTTTATTTTTAGCAATGTTTAAATATTTTTTTTCATTTTCTAAAACAAATAATTCAAATGAATTATTTCTTCTCAATGATTTTACTTTATCAGAAAATTTATCTCTTAATTCTCTTAATGCTAAAGAAAATATAAGAGTTGACCAACCAGAACCAAACTCAAGTATTGTTATTCTTTTATTTATTAATACATATTGATATAAATTATAAAGGTTGTCTAATTCAGGAATATATGGTTCATCTAGGATCATTTGATTTAGTGAAGGTTTTTTTTTTGGATAAATCAACTAATGGCTTTAAACCTTTTTTAATAAAAAAGTTTTCAATAAACTTATTATTTTTATTGATAGGTTTTTACACTTGTAAAAAATTTTCATAGTTAAAAATGTCAAACTTGCTAGATATAGAAAATAATATATTATTTTTACTATAGGTAATAGCAAATTTTTAAAAATTAGAATAATTTTTAGTGCAACACAGGTGTCGCCATGAATTTGTTTAAATTCTCTAGATCCATCTTTAAATTTTAATGAGAGTAATTTTAATCAATTTTTCGACATTAAATATCAATTATACAATATCGATTACCTGCTAATTTGAAATCAAAAATTAATCAACTTCAATATGGGATGGCTAGTTAGTTAATGTTTACTTGCTTTTTTGATTTTGGAATACGGGTGTGATCTAAAACATAAATTTACGAATTGAAAAATCCAGAATTTTTCTAGTTTTTTTTACATACTTGCATAATACACTGTTTTTAGTTTATAATGTTTTTAAACTAAATTATGAACGCATTTATCGCAGCAGTTATTGAAAAAAAAACAATTTTAATAGAAAATGAAGGCAGACTTTTAAAAAAATGTTTTCTAGGTTTTGCTATTTTAATTATGGCTTTTCAAACCAATACTTTTGGTGATGTAGTTCGCCAAGCTTTAATTGACGCTTACCTTCAAGTTTCAGTCTTCGTTGGTTTTACACTTTTTATTTTTATTGGGATGGACGCTTTAACAAAATTTAATATTCCCTACGTTTTAGATAAAACAAAAAATTTTCACGTTGTAATGGCTTCTTTATTAGGAGCGCTACCTGGTTGCGGCGGAGCAATTGTAGTTGTAACTCAATATATTCAAGGTAGAATAAGCTTCGGATCTCTAGTTGCTGTATTAACCGCTACTATGGGTGATGCCGCTTTTTTATTATTAGCTGCTGAACCATTTACTGGCTTATTCATATTCGCTCTAGGAGCTAGTGTTGGAGCTTTAACAGGATATTTAGTTGATAAGATCCATGGTGAATCATATTTACAAGGAAACTCGAAACTTAAAGTTGAGTTTAAAAAATTACATAAAACTTTTGTATCTAAATTTAATATTTTTTGGACTTTAATTTTTTTACCTGGATTTGTAATTGGACTATTTGTTGCTTTTCAACAGGATCTTGATCTTATTTTGAATATACCTAAAGGTTTTAGCCTCGTTGCGTCACTTGGTTTAGCTGGTGCGATATTATCTATATTTATGTGGTCTTTAAATCCGTTAAGCGATTTTCAATGTTCTACTGATAGAACGAGAAATCTTTTATCAAGAGTTGTGGATACGACAAATTTTGTAACGACTTGGGTTATATGTGGTTTTTTAGTTTTTGAGATTTTTATGCATATTACTTCTTATGACTTAAAAGCATTTTTTGATATTTGGTTACCGTTTGTGCCCTTGATGGCAATCCTTTTTGGTTTTTTACCTGGATGTGGACCACAAATCGTAGTCACAACTTTTTACTTAAATGGTTTTATTCCATTGTCAGCAGAAATAGGTAACGCTATTTCGAATGATGGAGATGCATTGTTTCCTGCAATAGCTCTCGCACCTAAAGCAGCTATCATTGCAACATTATACAGTGCAATACCAGCATTTATTTTTGCTTACGGTTACATGTTCTTATTTGAATAAGATTTACTTATTAATCTTTTTTAGAAATTTAGATAGTATTATTTTTTTATTTTTTTCTTTTAAAGATTTTTTAGAAACCAAAATACATGCGGAAGACTTAAGTATTAAACCGTCTTTAAGAATTCTAAGTTTATTTGCTTTTAAAGTCGCGCCAGTAGATGTTATATCTGTAATAATTTCAGACTGATTTGTAAAAGGATAAATCTCTGTAGCTCCTAAACTGTTCACTACCTTATATTGAGTTACTCCTTTTGATGTCAAAAAATCATTTGTAAGATTGGGATATTTTGTAGCTATTCTTAACTTACCATAATTTTTATCCTTAAAATTAAAAGAAATTTCTTCAAGATCTGCAATTGTCTGTACATCTATCCAATCTTTTGGAATGGCTACAACTAAGTCAGCAAATCCAAAATTAAGACGTTTGTGAATGTGAATATTTTTTTTTATACCAGGTAAAGATTCACTTAATAAATCAAATCCTGAAATACCCACATCAAGGGATCCATTAGCTAATCTTTCAATTATTTCTCTTGCGTGTGAAAATACAACTTCATTATTTTTAAAATTTATCACTTCACTTAAATAACCACGGTCAGAGTTCCTTATATTTATTCTATTTTTTTTAAGCACAGAGAGGGATTTTTCTTTTAACCTTCCTTTGCTGGGTATACCAATTTTTAATATTTGATTTTTCATATTTTTAATAAATTATCATAATTAATCGCACCGCCAATAGCTGGTATTTTTCTTTTTGATCCAAGAATTTGCATTAAATTATCGTACCTACCACCAGATGCTAAATGTATTTTTTTAGATTTTTTGTAAATTTCAAAAACTATTCCGGTGTAATACTCCAAACTCCTTCCAGTATTAGGTGAAAAAAAAATTTCCTTATTTTTTATATTTAAATCAAATAGATCAGATTCATTTATCTTTAAATTTACCCCATATCTATCTTCAAACTTTTTTAAAATTGTTTTTGCATTTTTTAATTTACAACTTATTTTTAGGTATTCTTTTATAATTTTGCTAATTCTCTTTCCATTTATATCTGATCTAGGTTCACTTATTTTTTTATCAAATCTTTTTAAAATTTCAGATATTTTTCTTCCTGCAATTTTATAACTTTTATTTAATCTTTTCATTTCCTGATATGATTTTTTGTCTAATTCAAAAACGTTTTTTTGAAGATCTGATCCTGTTGTTAATCTTAGTAACAAATCTTTAAAATATTCGTGTCTCCAAAAATGTCTTTTTAATCTTAATTTCCATCTCAGCGGTAATTTCAGTGAATCGACTAAATTATTAAATAAATTTAAATCATTAATCCAAATTACAGTTTTATTTTTTGTTATTTTTGTTAAAGAAGTATCAATTAAATTTATAATTTCTACATCTGATTTTTTTGAGCTAGATCCTATAATTTCACAACCAAGTTGATTGCGTACTAATGACTTTGCTCCAAAAGTTCTTCTATATGCTTGGTCAAAGTAAGTATATTTATATTCTCCATTTTTAATATTTTTAATATAATCTAAACATGCAGATATAGTTAAATCGGGTCTTAAACTAAAGTTTTTTCCGTCATCATCTTCAAAAGAAAGTAATGATTTTTTAAATATTTCACCTGACCTTTCTATAATTATTTTAGATTCAATAATATTATCAAAATTTTTTACTTTAAAATTTTGTTTTTTAAATAGTTTTAGTAAATTTTCAGAATATTTTTTTGATTTCATTTGATAGGTTCTCAACTTCTATTGAAATCTCTTTTCCTGAATTTAAATTTCTCAAAGTTGCTTTTCCTGATTTTATTTCATCTTCACCATATAAAATTACAGCTGGTGAATTTATTTTATTTGCGTATTGCATTTGTTTTTTTAAATTTCCCTCTCCAGGGTAAATCTCTGCACTGATATTTGCAGATCTTAATTTGTTTAATATTTCAACATTTTTTTTAATATTTTCTTTATTGAATACACATATAACTACAGGTTTCGTATATTTAATATTAAATTCTTTTTTTTGCATCAAGGCATATACAAGCCTATCGATACCAATAGAAATTCCTGTAGCGGGACAGTCCAAATTACCAAAATTACTTACTAGATTATCGTATCTTCCACCTCCTCCAATAGAGCCAAATTGTACAGTTTTACCTTTGGAATTCTTTATTTCAAAATTAAGATTAACCTCAAATATTGGACCTGTGTAATATTCCAGACCTCTAATGACAGAAGGATCAAATCTATAATTTTCAAAACCATATGCTTCAAATATTTTAAATATTTCTAAAACATCATTAGTTTTAGAATCTTTATCGTTAATCTTTTTTTCTATTAATTCAATTTGTTTTTCGTTTAAACCTGCTCCTTTTGTAAAATCTCCCGACTTATCTTTTCTTCCTAGACCTAAAAGTTTTTTTACTTCACTCCAACCTAATCTATCAATTTTATCAAGTGCACGTAAAATTATTGATAACTGTACTTTAGATTCGATTTTAATTTCTTTAAATAAATTTTCTGCAAATTTTCTTGATGAAATTTTTACACTATAATCATTTTTAGATAATCCACATTTTTCCAAAATTTCAGAAATTAAAACACATAACTCAGCATCAGCTTGTAAATTTTTTGTTCCAACAAAGTCGGCGTCAAATTGTAAAAACTCTCTAAATCTTCCTGGACCTGGTTTTTCATTTCTCCAAACTGTTCCTAATTGATAGCGTTTAAAAGGTTTAGCTATTTCTTGATAGTTTTTTGCTACATATCTTGATAACGGTGCTGTAAGATCATATCTAAGTGAAAGCCAATTTTTTTCATCTTTAAAAGAAAAAACACCTTGATCTGGTCTTTCTTTGTCAGGTAAATATTTACCTATACTTTCTGTAAACTCAAAACTTGGTGTTTCGAGATATTGAAAACCGTACTTGATCATAACTTCTTTAATAATAGAAATTATAAAGTCACGAGTTAATAACTCTTTTTCTTGTCTGTCTACAAACCCCAAAGGTAGTTCTTTTGAAGGTTTTAATTTTTTTTCATCATTCATTTTTTTGGTACAGCTGGGTGGTCTCGAACCACCGACCTCCTGTTCCACAAACAGGCGCTCTAACCAACTGAGCTACAGCTGCATTCTTATTATGTTTATCTTAATTTTGATTAAATTTATATATGTATGATTATAAACTGAGCAGTAACCCAGCATGTCTTCTGTAAGAATGTAATCGGTTGATTGATCTATTATTTTTATCAAACATTATTATATCTTATTAAATAATCGTGTCTTTTTTGTGAAGAAATCAGCGGGACAGAGACTATATAAAGCTCATATCCCGTTAATTTTTAAATTTGGAAAATTTAAGCTTTCTGCAGTTTTACTGCTGAAGGTCCTTTGTCTCCATTCTCTACTTCAAACGTTAACTCATCACCTTCGTTCAAGCTACCTATGCCTGAATCATTAACAGCTGAAGAATGAACGAATACGTCTTTTTCTTTGTCATCTCTTTCAATAAAACCATAACCTTTAGTACCATTGAACCATTTTACTTTTCCTTTTAGTGTACTCATATTATTTACTTTTCCTTTGTTGTTTTTTATTAACTTGTTCAAAAATTCTTATAACGAAAATCTCTCTGACGAATAATAAACTGGTTAAAGTTAATATTTCGTTAAATTGTGATTTAGGAAATAAGATTTAAGATGTTTTCTGCAGTTTTACTGCTGAAGGTCCTTTGTCTCCATTCTCTACTTCAAACGTTAAATCATCACCTTCGTTTAAATATTTTAAACCAGCGTCTCTAACTGCTGAAGAGTGAACGAACACGTCTTTTTCTTTGTCTTCTCTTTCAATAAACCCATAACCTTTAGTGCCATTGAACCATTTTACTTTTCCTTTTAGTGTACTCATATTGTTTACTATTCCTTGTTTGTTATTATCTCTTATTAGCAACATTTTGCTAACAACTCTTTTAATAGACTTGTTTACAGAATGTCAAGAGGTGATTAGATCACAAATAGCAATAATAGCTAAAGTTGTTAATTTACAACAACTATTAATAAGTAATTGATATTATTAACGTCAGTATAATTAGACCTACACCAAAATAAATATATTTATTTTTAATTATATTTCTTTTTATTTTTTTAATTGAAGATTCATCATAGCTAAAACTTGAATTACTTAAATTTGTAGATTTGATAAATCCTTTTTCTCTTCCGATTTGAAGAAATTTTTTCTTTCTATGGTCATAAACTTCTTCTTTAGTTAATTTTTCAAAAAATCTTAAATTCTTGATAATAGAAAGTTTAACGTCTTGCGCTATTCCTTCTCCGTCTCTATGTGCACCGCCGAGAGGTTCATTAATTATTTCATCAATTATTCCTATCTTCAATAAATCTTTTGCTGTTAATTTCATTGCTTCCGCGGCCTGTAAAGATTTACTAGGATCTCGCCAAAGAATTGAAGCACATCCTTCAGGTGATATAACAGAGTAGATAGAATTTTCTAACATTATTAATTTGTTAGAAGACGCTAAAGCAATTGCGCCCCCAGAACCTCCTTCTCCAATAATAATTGAAATATTGGGGACTGTTAGAGACATGCAACACTCTATTGAGTTGGCAATTGCCGAGGCTTGCCCTCGTTGCTCAGCTCCAATTCCTGGATATGCTCCAGGCGTATCTATAAATGTGATCACTGGAATTTGAAATCTATTAGCCAAACGCATTAACCTTATACATTTTCTATAACCTTCGGGCCTCATCATTCCAAAATTTCTTTCTATTCTTGTATTAAGATCATCTCCTTTTTCTTGTCCTATAATTAAAACAGATTTATTATCAATTTGTCCAAAACCTGCAATTACAGACTTGTCATCACCGAAATATCTATCCCCAGAAAGAGCAGTAAAATTAGAAAATATTTTTTCAATATAAAATTTTGATTTGGGTCTATCCTCGTGTCTTGCAACCAAAGTTTTTTGCCAACTATTTAGATTCGCATAAGTTTCTTTTAACTTAATATTAATTTGATCTTGAGTATTTTTTATTTTTATTGTATCTACTTCAGCGATACCTTCAGAATCAAAGGGACTTTTTAAACCATTCACCTCTTCTTCTAATGATTGAATCTCTTTTTCAAACTCTAAATAATTTTTCATATAACTGTAAACACTATAATTCACCTTTTATTAGAATTCAATTAAGTCGATAAGATGTTATTCCTATTATTTTTTAAGTTTCAGGTATAAAAAAGAAAACTGATAAGGTATTAATTTCTATAAAATGAATAAAATTAGTAAATATAATCTAAAAATTAGCCCTACATTGTTTGATTTTATTAATAACGAAGTACTTCCAGGAACAAATTTAGATCCAGATAAATTTTGGAATAAGTTTGATCAAGCTGTACATGAATTAGCCCCTAGAAATAAAAAATTAATAGATAAAAGGGAATATATTCAAAAAAAAATCGATAATTGGCACAAATTAAGGAGGGGAAAGGATTTAAATCAAGAAGAGTATTCAGTATTTTTAAAATCAATTGGCTACATTGTAGAGGAAGGTGAAGATTTTTGCATCAATACATCTAATGTAGATCAAGAAATCACCTCGACTGCTGGTCCGCAGCTTGTTGTTCCAGTAGACAATGCGAGATATGCATTAAATGCTGCTAACGCTAGATGGGGAAGTTTATATGATGCTCTTTACGGAACAGATGTTATTCCAGGAGATAAAGGTAAAGGTTATAATCCAGAAAGAGGTGTAAAAGTAATTAATTATGTTAAAAGCTTTTTATCAAAAATAGTCCCCATTGATTTAGCAAGTTGGGAAGATATATCAAAAATTACAATTGAGAATAAAAATTTAATTTTATTAAGTAAAGGTAAAAAAAAATTTTTAAAAGACAAAAATAAATTTATAGGTTTTACAGGACAACGGGAGAATCCTAATTCAATATTACTTAAAAATAACAATCTCCACATTGATATTGTCATTGATTCAAAAAATATAATTGGAAAAGATGACAAGGCAAATATTGCTGATGTAGTTATTGAGTCTGCTATATCTACCATCGTGGACAATGAAGATTCTGTTACCGCTGTTGACGCAGAAGATAAAGTTAAATGTTATAGAAATTGGCTTGGACTCATGAAGGGTGATTTACAAACTGAAATAATAAAAGATGGAAAAAAATTTATACGAAAGTTAAATTCTGATCGATCTTATACAAAAAAAGATGGATCAATTATTAATCTACATGGAAGAGCATTATTATTAAATAGAAATGTGGGGCATCTTATGACTAACCCAGCAATTAATTTAAAAGATGGTTCTGAAATTCCTGAGGGAATAATGGATGCGTTTATTTCAACGCTGTGTGCAATACATGATTTTAAAAATAATAATAATTCAAGAACACAATCTGTTTATATAGTTAAGCCAAAAATGCATGGTCCTGAAGAAGTTGAGTTTACCAATACTCTTTTTGAGACAGTTGAGGAAGTATTAGGTATAAAAAAATATTCAATTAAAGTTGGAATAATGGATGAAGAAAGAAGAACTACTATAAATCTAAAAGAGTGTATTAGAAAAGTTAAAGACAGAATTGTTTTTATTAATACAGGATTTTTAGATAGAACTGGTGATGAAATGCACACATCTTTTGAAGCGGGTCCAATGATATTTAAGGGTGACATGAAGAAATCAAATTGGTTAAATACTTATGAGGATTGGAATGTTGATATTGGTTTAGCTTGCGGATTTTCAGGTAAAGCACAAATAGGTAAAGGCATGTGGGCTATGCCAGACAGAATGGCTGATATGATGGAGCAAAAAATCAACCATCCTAATTCAGGTGCAAATTGCGCATGGGTACCCTCACCAACCGCGGCCACACTTCACTCTACTCATTATCACTTAGTAAACGTTTTTGAAAAACAGCTTGAAATTAAAAAAAGAAAAAAAGCAGACATAAAAAATATATTAGAAATTCCTATAGCAGACCGACCTAATTGGTCTGTAAAAGATATCAATAAAGAATTAGAAAATAATGCCCAAGGTATATTTGGTTATGTAGTTCGATGGATTGATCAAGGTGTAGGTTGTTCAAAAGTGCCAGATATAAATAATATAGGTTTGATGGAAGATAGGGCAACTTTAAGAATTTCATCTCAACATATGGCCAATTGGTTGCATCATGGAATATGTACTAAAGATCAAGTAATGGTAGTCATGAAAAAAATGGCTACTATAGTTGATAAACAAAATGAAAATGATCCTGCCTACAAAAGAAGTGGGAGATCGAGTTATAAAAAAATGTCTGATGATTTTGAAAATTCAATTGCATTTTCCGCAGCTTGTGAACTGGTTTTTAAAGGAAGAATCCAACCGTCAGGATATACTGAACCTTTGCTTCATAAAAAAAGATTAGAAAAAAAACTTCAAGTTAATCACTAGTTACCGGAACTCTATTTTTAAAAGCTGAAAACAAAGTACCATCATCTAACTGTTCTATTTCTCCACCAACAGGCAATCCTTG
>Ga0114997_10001999_pt1 | contig 16669 bp, 13 predicted proteins | sample ArcticOcean_MG_C_2_FD_87045 | JGI IMG/M metagenome (GOLD analysis project Ga0114997, IMG submission 87045) | Marine microbial communities from western Arctic Ocean - ArcticOcean_MG_CB4_136 | ecosystem: Environmental > Aquatic > Marine > Oceanic | place: Arctic Ocean: Canada Basin | collected...
ACGACTCGCCGCCGCTCGAAATTTAAACGTTCTTGAAATACAGGAATAACAAATAGGTCTGCCAAATCTAAATAATAATAAACAAACACACTGCTACTAGTAAGAACAAACATGTAATACTATAAACAAAAGAAATGCAATAATACATCATACATCATTTCTATCGTCTCCCAGGAAAGCCCCCATCGTCTCTGTCGTACAAAGACGCTTCGAAATCCATGGCGTCTTCCACTCTCTCGCCCATGTGCAACAATTTTGCCGCTCTTTCAGAAATACCAAACTGCGCCATGTGCTCTTCGACCCAATTATCCCAGCACCAAGAGGCCTCTTGGAGCTCCCAACGCAATCGTGCTCGGTCGGCAGCTTCGGACATGGCGAGAAATGCGGACGTTTTCCCACCAGACGCGTCAACCTCCAACGCTAAATCGACAATCGCCTAAAATGGATTTTTCATTCAAAGAGGAAGAAGAAGAAGTCAGTACGACAGAGAGAGAAAGAAAGAAGGAGAGAAACGAAACAACGGAAAAAAATGATTAGCTAAATGATCAAAGCTCTCTTTTTTCTTCTCTCAAAATGAAACGTGTTGGCTTTTTCTTTGTGTGGAGCGACTACGTAAATGGATGGCGCATTTTCTTTCGACATGGTTTGCGAATTCCGACATCCACAAATGCTGTTTCGTCACCGTCGCCAAGAAAAAAGCTTCTGTTTCATCGTGATATGAAAGAAAGAAAAGAGAGAAAACAGGAAACGAAATCTTAATATAGATGCCATACCTGTTGAATTTCCGGCAACGCGTTAATTTCCGGCGTCGGATGTAAACTCTCCAACCGTTCAATCTTCCTCTCTCTCGCTCTTTCGGCCACTTCCAAGACCAAACAAAAATCGTTATCCGCTTTTTGTTTCACAAAGTTCGTCAGCGTGAAATACTCCCCGTCTTGAAAAGTGTGATCCGCTGGCTCTCCTAAGTGTAATCTTTGCACCTTCTCCAAAATCGACCCGGGTTCCGCCGTCACCTCCGTATACGCCGGCTGCAACCAGTCGTCGTTATCGAACCACCCGTCGTCCGGCCCGGAGCTAAAATCAGAACTCATGAACGGATTCGACGGCGAGACCCAGGCGTTCTCGTCGTCCTTCATCGCCGAAACCGACGCCGGTTTCATGAAATAATCGTCGTCGTCCGCGTCTGATGAGAATCTGCTCGACGATGATGTCGCCGGCGGATTGTTCGCCATATCGTCCAGTTTCATCTGCGTCCTCCAGTCCAGGTTATCGTTACTCCCACGAGAAGACGTTGAAGATTCTTCGTCGTCCATCTCGTCGTAATCATCCTCCCACACCTCCTCGTCCTCCTCGTCGTCTCCAGCTGCTGCTGCTTTTACTTTTCCTCCTCCTCTTCGCGCGGCGGATAAAACAACTCCTCCCGCGTTCCTCTTTCCTTTCCCGAGACGATGATGATGATGATGATGGCGGCTCAGTTTCCCGGAATGCTGAATGATGTTAAAACGACTCGCTTTTCGACGACGACAAAAACTCGAGGTCGACGCGCCTCCCGTCGTCCTCGTTAAAAAAGATGACGATTGCATCGTCGTCTCCGTCGTTCAATACTCCGTCGTGCGGTCGGAAGAAAAAGAAGACTCTAGAGCTTTTGTCTGTTGTTTTTTGTGTGGAAAACGAGAGAGAAACTCTGTCGTCTTTTTTGCCATTTCTCTGCGCACAACACTACTATGGGAACAACGACACACAAAACGACGACGACGTCCTCAAACTCGCTCAATCTCGTGCATTCGAAAGCCTCGAAAGCGTTCGCCAATCTGTGCGGGAATTTAGCGCAGTTCAACAACAAGAGGTTCGGGAACGACTTGGAGAAATTCGCAACAAAATCGAGGAAGCGTTTTGACGGCGGGAAAAAAGCGACGGAAACGAGAGAGAATTCATCGTCGGAAGCGTCTTCTTCCTCCTCTTCTTTGTCCTCTTCTGACGATGATGATGATGATGATGAAAGTAGCGATGACGACGACGACGACGACGAACAAAAGAAATCCATGTTTGCGAAAAATGCAAAGACGAAGAAGAAGAAGGCAAATTTGCACTCGAATGGTCACCACCAAACGGAGGAGGAACTGGCGAATATCCGCAGAAAAGAATACAAGATTAAAGTGAAAGGAGACGACTCGCGAAACGTGATACCGGCACCTTTGGAAAGTTTTAAGGATTTAGAAACCTTGTACGGATGTTCGAAGTCTTTGATTAAACGATTAGAGGAGTGCAAATGGCTCGAGCCGACGCCGATTCAACGACAAGCGATACCGATGATGCTGAGAGACGTGGAGACGTTGGCGGTGGCGCCGACTGGGAGCGGGAAGACGCTCGCTTTTTTGTTACCTATATTTATGCGACTCGGGAAGAGGAAAGATGGGGGGGTGAGAGCGATTTTGTTAGCGCCGACGAAAGAGTTGGCGACGCAATCCACCAGGATTTGTACTCTGTTGAGCGACGGATTGAGGTGCGCGAGATTTCTTTCTTTCCTCTTTCACGCGTCTTTATATTATCGCATTCATTGTTCGTTGTTGTTGAAGTGAAGAAGAACTGAAACCTGTGACGTCTTTTTTACGACCATTTAAAAGGCGTTTCGTGAGGTGTCTCTCTGTGTTCTTCTGAGTGTAGAAATGTGAAGCCGAAGTTGGTGTTTGATATCCGACGAGAGGACGCTTGTGATTTTTACGAGTTGAAGAAACGGTTGGCGCTAAAGAGTCGACAGTGAATAGCAGCTCTGATCAACAAATAGTATCATTCTGTTCTTCTTCTCTTTCCTTTCTTTCTCTTGTGCGTGTATACTAACAATCTCTTCTTCCCTTTTCCTTTATATTATAACACAGGGTCACGCAACTCTCCAAAGCGAACGCGGCGAACGATTTCGATAAAGTTGACATTCTCATCTCTACCCCGTTACGATTGGCGTCGCTTTTAAGACAAAAGAAAATTTCGACGCACGCGGTTGAATTCTTAGTCCTGGACGAAGCCGATAAACTCTTCGAGATGGGTTTCGTGGAGCAAATAGATGCCGTCGTGCACGCGTGCGATAATCCAGACGATACAAACGACGACGACGACGATACAAAGAAAAAGAAGAAGAAAAAGAGTCCCTCATCGAAGACGACCAAAAAGAAAAAATGTCTCAAAGCTTTATTCTCCGCGACGCTTCCGGAAAGCGCCGAGCGATTAGCGCGAAGCGTCATGCATCACTGCGTTCGTCTCACCGTCGGCGAAAGAAACTCCGCCAACGAATCCATTTCGCAAAAACTCATCTTTTGTGGCAAAGAGAGCGGGAAAATTTTAGCCGTCAAGCAAATGGTCCAAAAGGGCGTTCAAACGCCATTGATCATCTTTGCGCAGAGTAAAGATCGATGCATCCAAGTCGCGAAAGAGTTAACCGGAGGTGCGTTAGGCGAAGTTGGGTTAATTCACTCGGACATGTCCGATAAGAAACGCAAATCCATCGTCGATCTGTTCCGAATAGGCAAACTGAACTGCTTGTGCGCCACGGATTTGATGGCCAGAGGGATGGATTTCGCCGCCGTCGGCACCGTCGTCAACTTTGATTTCCCGTTAACGAGCACGGCGTACATCCATCGCATCGGACGGTCGGGAAGAGCCGGCCGAGTTGGAAACGCGGTCACTTTCTTCACCGAAGAAGACGCGAAAAGAGGCACGGTGCGTTCCATCGCGCGAGTGATGCAACGCAGCGGCTGCGACGTCCCGAAGTGGTTGTTAAATCTTGAGGCGGATAAAAACGAAAAGAAGTACAAGCCGTTGCGAAAGGACGGACGCGAAAACAACCCGAGAAGAGACCGAGTCGACAACAAAGAAGGCTACGTTTCGAGAGACATTCGCGCCGGGAAGAAAAAGCTGGAACACAAGAAACAGAGGAAAGCGATGTTCAAAGAGATGAAAAAAGCCGCCTCCGCAACCACCGTCGAGAAGAAAACGCCAGTATTGACATCCAACGAAGACGACAAGGAAGACGACTACTTCCCGCGAGATCACGACGACGTAAACGACGATGTCGTCGCCGCTGCTCGGAACAAGAAAAGGAACAGACGCTCTACATGAAGATGTGAAGAATGAAGTCATGAACTTCTTCATTGAACGCGTAGTCTTGTAATAAAATTCCTCACGACAAAACACGAATAAACACAACAGCATCTTCATCATCAGCATCACGTCACCATGGGTTGCTGCGCTTCTACACCGCATGATCAACCGTTCTCGTCCTCGTCGAGACAAAGTACTGATAATGTTAATAAAATCACCAAAAAAAACATCCAAACGCGCGTGCAAAACTGGCACTCCACCGGCAGCGTCTCCCTCCGCGATTGTTCGTTAACGCGGATTCCCCTGGAACCCATCGCGGGGTTAGTTGAGATGATGCAGACGAAGGACAATAAAATAAAGACGATAGACCTGACGAACAATCGCATGACGGAAATTCCTATCGGTGTGTTCGTAGATATTGGCAAAAGCGTGCAACGATTAATCCTCGGGAAGAATAAGTTGAAATCAATCGACACGTTTTTCGTCCATTTGAAACAGTTGAAAGTGTTGGACGCACACGCGAACGCGATCGAAACGGTCGATTGGCGTTTATTGGCGAAACACTGCACAAAGTTGAAAAGTTTAAATTTGAGAGGTAATATGTTGAAAGAAGTGGACTTGGAGGAACTCGGGGAAATGGAGATGTTAGAAGACGTGGACGTGAGCGAGAACGGGACGTTGGATCGATTAGGAAGGAGCGCGGCGTCGTCGTCGTCTTCAACACCTAATACTACTACCGCGACGACACCTTCCGAGGAGAAAGACCCCGAGAACGAAGAAAAATGGCGAAGCTTAACCTCGTTCGCGGCGACCAAGTGTAACCTTCTCTCCATCCCGGACAGTTTCCTGCCACCGAAAATAAAAACGATCCTCTTAGACGATAACCCTCGACTCCTCGGACTGCCTCGAGACCTCTTCCAAAACTGTCCTCTCCTCCAACGCGTCTCGGTGCACCGCTGTCCAGCGATGGATAGTAAATCCATAGAAACCATGAACGGATATGTCGAGTTCTTGGAAAAAGTGCATCAATCGAACGATAAAAAGATTAAAGTCGGGGTTTTGCTCGGGAGTAGGTACGGTGACGACGGGTTCGATCGGAAGATGATGGGCGACGAGCGCTTGGACGGTTTGAAGAATTGATATCTTAGAGAAGCTGTTCACTGCTTTTTAGACTCCATTTAGAGGTCGACAACAACTCTTTTCTTCACTCAAAAACGTGTACTACTATCACGCAAAAAGCTGTATACAAATGACCACCACCACCACCACCACCATACCGACGAACTCGAGGCTTCTTATTCTCCATTGCGTCCTCGTCTTGCTTCGATTCGTTTCTGCAATGTTCGGCACGGGCTACGTCCACCCAGACGAACACTTTCAATCCATTCAACCGGCATTTAGAGACGTGTTTTCATCAGGCGGAGAAACAGACGAAATACAATCGACGATGGTCAAAGATTTGACGCACATTCCGTGGGAGTTTACGGCGAAAATGCCGGTGAGAAGTTCCATCGCGCACGCTTTGATGGGTTCGGTGCCGTATCGGATTTGGCTCAAGATTTCCCCTACGAGCAGTAGTACTTGGTGGCTGTTCGCCGCGCCGAGAGTGATGATGACGTTATATTCTTCAATCGTCGATTTTGTCGCGATAACGATTGTGAAGCGAATCTCCGATAAGGAGCAGAACAAATCGTCGCCCGTGCGATACTTGCCACTCTTACTGGCGACGTCGTGGCCGATGTTTGTGATACACGCGAGACCGTTTTCAAACGGGTTGGAAGCGACGGTTTTCGCGATGGTTTTGATCGGGATGATGGATTCAACGACGACATATAGAAGTAACGAGAAGAAAACGGCGAAGGAGGGATTGAAAGAGGATATTGTGTTGGTTCTTAGAGGCGCATTAATCGCCGTAGGAATCTTCGTACGGTTTACGTTTGCGATTTTTGTCGCGCCTTTGATGGTATTCGAGTCCTTTCGATTTTTGCAAACGCCAAAGCTGATGATGGAGTTTCTGAGACGAAGTTCGATTGTGGCGGTTTCGTTTGCAGTGGTTGCATCTGCAGTAGCTAAATTGGACGCGAAATATTACGAGAGAACAGAAGAGGAGTTTTATTTCGCGCCGTGGCACGCGTTGGTGTACAACGTGAAATTCGCGGGCAAACATCACGGCGAGCACTTTAGATTGACGCATTTGATGTTGAATGGTTTCGTTCTCTTTGGACCGGCGTATGCGCTGTGCGTGTGGAAATTGATTAAAGAAACGGTGTTGAAGAAAAAGAACACGAAGGAGAACGGTTCGGAGACGAGTCAAAGTTTGCGACCAATCTTGTATTCGGCTTTCGCTTCCATCGCCGTTTTGTCGATTTCTTCGCACCAAGAGGCTAGATTTTTACTTCCAGCGATGCTTCCCGTGCTTACAGTTGCGAGCTATGAGCTTGCTCGATTATACGAGAACGAAACTCCTGTTGCGGTTAAGGATAAGGACACGAATAAAACGAGCGGTGGAGTGCGCGTGAAATTCTCTCTCTTCTGGCTCGTTTGGGTGACGTTCAACGCGTCGGTGACCATTTTTTACGGGTTTGCGCACCAAGCTCGAATATCGTCGGTGGTTTTAGATCTTCCCTCATTTGCCACCGATCCCGATGGTGTGGGATCCGGAAACCGTGGTGCTAAAGCGTTGGTTGCGTTTTGGCGCACGTATCCTCCGCCAAACGCTTTCCTGGGAAAAGACGCGATGAAATCAATCACCATCAAAGAACACTCGCAAGAAAGCGCCGAACGTTTTACTCATTCAATGAAAGTCATCCATAAAAACAACAAATCCAAAAAGGAATACGATTACTATTACGTCGTCGCCCCGGAAACGAGCATTCAATCCTTAAAAGACGCGTTTGGTGAGGAAGCGTTCCTGACGATGAAAAAACAGTATCTCGGTCACTTCAACGTGGAAGAACTCGCTCGCGAAATTATAAGGCAACGAGGCTTACCATTCTCGCTCGACGCGTACACGTTATCGGTGTACGAGATTGAAGTGTTGAGTAGTAACGATGCGCAAGATCGATGAATCGATGATTATGTTGTTTGTATATTAGATATATGTCTTTTAATAGAGCGTTGAAATGTTTTGCTAATGGGAGCTCCATTGGATCTTTGAAATGTCAATCCCTTCTTGCACCATCTCGTACAACGGACTCATCTCTCTCAACTTTTCCACGACTTCTGCTGTCAACTCTACCGCGCGGTCCACCTCTTCCTCCGTGGTGAATCTCCCGATTCCGTATCTAATGCTCGTGTGCGCCATGTCCTCTTCCACGCCCAGCGCTCTCAACACGTAACTCGGTTCCAAACTCGCGCTCGTACACGCCGACCCAGAGGAAACCGCGCAATCTTTTAAACCCATCAATAACGATTCACCTTCAACGTACGCAAACGATACGTTCAAGTTACCCGGGTATCTTTGCTCCTCGTCACCGTTTACGACTAAATACGGAATGCGTTCTTTCAACCCGTCCAACAATCGTTTGGAAAGCCTTTTGACGTGTTTGTGATCGTATTCCATTTCCTCTTTAGCGACTTTGCAGGCTTCGCCTAACCCGACCAATAACGGCGTCGGTAACGTCCCGCTTCGTAAACCTCTCTCTTGACCACCACCGTTGATGATTGGTTCCATTCTAACCCTCGGTCGTCTTCGAACGTAAATGGCGCCGACACCTTTCGGGCCGTAAATTTTGTGCCCCGAGATTGACATGCAATCAATTTTCATCTCGTCCACGTCCAAGGGAATCTTACCAACCGCCTGCGCGGCATCCGTGTGAAAAAACACCTTATTCGCGCGACAAATCTCCCCGATTTCCTTCAATGGCTGCACGACTCCGATTTCGTTATTTACCGCCATCACCGATACCAAACACGTCTCCCCGGGGCGAATAGCTTTCTTCAACTCCTCTAAATCGATCAAACCGTTCGTTTTCACCGGCAAATATGTCACGTCGAATCCGTTTTGTTGCAACTGCCTGCACGAATCCAAAACGCACTTGTGTTCCGTTTGCGTCGTAATGACGTGCGTCTTCCCGCCCGACTTATAAAAGTTCGCGATGCCTTTAATCGCCATGTTATTCGACTCCGTCGCTCCACTGGTAAAAATAATCTCTTTCTCCGTCGCGCCAATCACATCTGCCACGTTCTTCCTCGCTTCCTCGTTCGCGTTTTCCGCCTCCCACCCGAAATAATGCGTTCGCGAGTGCGGGTTCCCGTACGAGCTCACGAAATATGGCAACATGGCGTCTAAAACTCTCGGATCCACCGGAGTGGTCGCTTGCATGTCCAAATACATCGGGCGGCCTCTCAAAGTGATGCCTTTCATTTCAATTTCGTTATTTTGACTGTTGTTACTGTTGGTTTCTTCTTTCGTCGCTGCCGTCGTGTTCAAAGAACGACCTCTTCGTCCCCCTTCCGCGAAAGAAGATGATGATTTTGAGTGCGATTGCCGCAACAAAAGACACGTCGACGATGGTAAAAACACATTCGTCTTCTTCCCAAAAACTCTTTCGACGTTTACGGAAGAAGAAGATACAGAAGAAGAAGAAGAAGAAGAAGAAGAAGAACAAGTCTCCATCGAAGACACCGCTCGTCTCGAAAAGATCGAGAGCGAGGACGAGGACGCGCGACGAAACATTATTTTAGTATTACTATTTTATGTGTTAGATTGTTGTTGTTAATGTTATTCTTTTATTGTAAGGTCTCTCTCTGTGTTCTCGTTTTTGCGTTTTTCACGCGACGAGATGATTATGTGTCTCTCTTTTGTATCTCTCTCTCGGTGTCTTAAGCGCTCGTCGTCTTCTCTTCCTCGCCTTCTTTCTTGTTCACGAGCACCGCGTCGTTTTCGAGTTCTTGGTCTTCTTCGACCATCATGTCTTCCAACTGTTTGAGCATTTTTTGCTTCTCTGCGTCTTCGCTCGGACCGGCGATATCCACCACCGCAACCGCGCGCGGCGTGAAGGGCGGTTCGGTTTCACCGAGGACTTGGAAGATGCCGTGTTCGCAGTACGCTTTGATGGAGTCAATGTTGATTGAGTTCGGGATGCCGATTTTGACGCCTCTTCCGTTCACTCTTTTTGCTTCGATCGTGCGATCGACGTTTATGCAGCACTCGATGTCTTTGGCGGAAAACCCCGGAACTTCCGTCTTCATTAACACCACGCGGTTGTCTTCTTGTTCCGCCGGTTTCTTCTCTTCTTCGCTGCCCGTGATGGTGGTGGGAGTCATCATCGGTTGCACTTGCGCCGCCACTTCTTGAGACGGTGAAGATGGCAGAGGCGGAGGCGACGTGCTAAATACCGGCACGATCCGCTTCTCAATCGCCAGCGGGTCTCGCAAACGGAGTTCGAGGACGCCGTTCTCCACCGCGCACAAAGTCACGTGCTCGGCGCGCAACCCTCTCGGTACTGGGACCACGCGTTCAAACTGGCTCGACTTATCTTTGAGCTCCCCAAAAATCTTTAACCTTTCTCTCTCGGCATCCAACTCGACAGAAATATCAGAACTCGAATACCCCGCCACGGCAAATTTGAGGCAGACTTCGCTTTCCTCCGCCGGAGGGCGCTCCGCTTCCCCGCCGGAGGCAACCTTGACGTCGACCGCCGGCAAAGTTATTTTCGGCACGACGACCCGCAAAACGCCATCGCACACCAAACCGATGGCATTTTCGATGTCGTAAGTCGCCTTTCTTTTCAGCTTAATCGTTATTACGTTTCCTCCTCCTCCTCGCGCTTGTTGTTGTTCGTCGCCGAGAAAGTCAATTCTCAAAGACGTGGGCACCCCAATCGAAGAAGCAAGTTTCGATTCGTCTTCTTTTTTCGAAGAATCTCGAAGACAACCGCCTGTTAACGTGACCTTCACGTCTCTCGCGGACACGCCGGGAACGTTCATTTTCACCAGCGTTCCTCGGTTCGTTTCTCTCGTTTGCACTTGCCTTCCTCTCCACGACGACGTCGTGGAGAGCGCGCGCTTTTGTTGTTGTTCTTGCGATGATTGTTGCCCCCGCACGGAAGAAGAAAAAGAAGAATTAGAAGGCAAAACTGAATCCACCGCGTCGAAGAACATGTCCTCCAATTCAGCCGCGAGCGAGGCGTCCAAAACGTGGAACGGTCGCAAAGAAGTCGTTAACATCATATTTATATTTGATGTGAACAATGCGTGTGATGTGTGTGTGTGTGTGTGTGTTTATTGTATTGTGTATCTTATAATGAAGAAAATCCAATGTGTTTGTGTAACTACTTTTTCCTCTAAATTTTGTATCTCTTCAAAGTGCTCAGAATTCACTTTCAGGCCTTTTTCTCTCACCATCTCTTTGTCGCAGGAAGAGGTGCTCGAGCGACCCAAAACCTGCGCGCTGGTATGCAGCAATTGTGCGAGAAGCTCGACTATTCTGCTCTCGCATTTCAACAAGCACTCCTTTCAGCCGTTCAATTTCGCTGTTTAGGTTCGCATTTTCCTTCTTCAGGTTCGCATTTTCGCTCTTCAACGCGTTGATACAAGCGCGCGTTTCTCGTTCATTCGCCATTTCTAACCTCCGTCGTGATGGGTTTTATTCGGATATTTTTTGATTCTTTTGAAGCTTGATTTTTAGAGGTTTTTCACTCCAAAAACGACTCCTTTTTTCTCATTCTATCGGTGGCGGCGATATAGTGCGGATATCACATATAATAATAATCAGTATTATTCATATGCGCGGAGCAGCGACACCCACCACCACCACGGCAGAAATGAAGACGACGCTCTTCACTTTTTCTTCTTCTTCGACCAACAAGGCGTTTTCTTCTCGTCGTTTTCGTCAAAGTCGTGGTGGTGGTGCCTTCGCTTTTGCTGCTGGGGAAAACCGAATCACATCTTCTTCTCGGAATAAGAAGGGGAACTTTTGCGACGACGCGCGTGGTAGTATTGCAAGGAGTGAATATTATAGCGACAGAGTGTTGTTGTCGTCGTCATCGAAAGGAGTAAAAGTTCGAACGAAAGCTAAATATTCGAACAACGACGACGACGTGATGAAGAAAGATACGAAAAAATATATTGATTACGGTCGAGTAGGTGTCGCGTTCGCCTTTCCGGCGTTGGCCGGGTTCCTTTTTGGTCTCGATATTGGCGTATCTTCGGGCGCGTTGGAGAGCATAAAAACATCCTCGACGGATTTCTTCGCCTTGACTGCTTCGCAATCGGGTCAAATTGTCTCCGCGTCTCTTTTTGGCGCGTTGACGGCATCCGCGGTAGCCGCCGCCGGCGCCGGCGAGAAGTTGGGATCGAGGAAAGAAATCGCCTTGGCGGGAGTGTTGTATTTAATCGGCGGGACTATGGAAGCGAACGCGCAGTCGGTTGATTTTTTAATCTTTGCGAAAGCTATTTATGGGTTAGGGATTGGATTTGCCATGCACGGCGCGCCGGTGTACATCGCGGAGACCGCGCCGAGTTCTCTGAGAGGAACTTTGATTTCTTTGAAAGAAGCGGCGATTGTGTTTGGGATTTTGTGCGGGTATTTTTGCGCGAGTCAGTACGTCGGGGAAGATGGGGGATGGAGATCCATGTTTTTAACCTCTGCGCCATTCGCGGTGTTGACGTTAGTCGGTGCTGGGTTCATCTTACCGGATTCTCCGAGATGGTTGGCGTCGAAAAATATGGACTCGTTTCCGGCGCTGAAAAAATTGCGAGGGCCGAATGTGAGCGAGATGGAATTGATGAACGAATTAGACGAGATCAACATGTTTGCGAACGTGAGGAGGAAAGAAGAGATGGGAAGAACGAAATCGCTGTTTGCGATTTTAGATAAGAAATACGCGAAAGCTTTGTACGTCGGCTTATCGGTGGTTTTGTTTCAGCAGTTAACTGGGCAACCGTCGGTGTTGTATTACGCGACGCAAACGTTCGAGGCGGCCGGGTGGTCGGCGCAAGGCGCCTCGAACATTGCCGTCGTGGTTGGTGTGTTCAAACTATTCATGACCGGTATAGCCGTGTGGAAAGTAGACAGTTTAGGCCGGCGTCCGTTGTTGCTCGGCGGGGTGAGCTTGATTACGTTATCGCTGATGGTTCTAGCGTTGGCCTCGCCGGATTTTGCGGGATCCGGCGTCGAGGCAGCGGCACTTTCAGAAACGCAAGCGCGCATTTCCGTGGCTGCTATTTTCTTATACGTAGGCGCGTATCAAGTGAGTTTTGGTCCAATAGCGTGGTTGTTAGTCGGGGAGGTGTTCCCGACGAAAGTCCGTTCGCAAGCGGTTGGCATCGCGACGCTTTTAAACTTCGGGTCTAACTTCATCGTCAGTTTAAACTTGCCGTACGCGATTGAACAAATTGGCATCAAGTCTACGTATTTCGGGTTCGCGTCGATTGGCGTTTTGAGCGTCGCTTCGATATATTTCAGTGTCGTGGAAACGAAAGGTAAAACGTTGGAGGAGATTGAAGACGCGTATACCGTCACCGCGACGAAAGTCGAAGAAGATCGATGATTTTCTTTTACGAACGCACTGCGCACGTCTTCGAAGATGATTAGGAAAATATTAATATAACAGCTGTATTGTACCTTCACGCGAAGTCACTCAAACCTACTATTAACGGATCGTCGAACGATATTAATCTATCCGCTTTAGAAATCTCAACCAAATCTCGATCGGCTTCTGATACTCCGCACGTTTCGCCGGCGAAAAGTTCTGCCGTTTCACCCTTTGCGGTCACGCCTCCCGGTAATAACGAGTACGCGATTGAAGGCGAGTCGCACTCGACTTTCCGCAAAGCACTGGTGATGTTTTTAACAACGCGACATTCGCCAGCTCTGAGCGTAATTCCTAGTTGCGGCCCGAAAATTCTTGCGTTCTTCGTCGACTTCGGCCTGTACCAGCCAGGGAAACACGACGGATCAGACGTCGAGGAAAACTCGCTGTTGCTCGAAGAATTTTCTTCACTTCTGCTCGCGATGCGAACTTGAGCGGCGTTGACATTATTGGGATCGATGGAGGATAAAAAGGACGTAAACAAGTCATCCAAATCATTCTCCAGAGATTCTAAAAACGTAGAGTTTGCCGTGCCGTTCGTTTGCCGTGTCATCGTCGTCGTCGAAGACGTCGTTTCGCCATCTGTTTGTTTGGTCAATAAGATCTCAGCAACGCGCGGATCGGATTGCGCAACCATTTTCATGAGGTAATCGCTCCCGTCTTGTAGCAAACGAACTAACTCAGCGACAGTTGGATCCGACGTAGTAGCGGCGCCTGCGTTGAACGAGAATTCGGCCGAGGAGAGGAAGGCAAAGACGGATGCGAGAAGGAATAATTTTGATGGAGGAAACATTATTATTTTTGTATCGCAATCGAAAACGAAGCGTTTTTATTTAATTACCTCGTCTCGTATTCATCGTTTTTGTCACTTCAACAATTTTTTACTCACCAAACTACTCTCAAGTCTAACTTGAAGACGCACTGGCTGTGTTTCCTACCATCTCTCTCGTTGCCGATGCTGTTGATGCTGCTGCTGCTGCCGAATTCCTCTCGCCGGACAGTCTGCAGATTTGTGGCCGAAACCGTTGCAGTTGTAACATTTCATTCCTCCAAATTTCATCGAAGGACAATCTCTCTGGAAGTGACCAACTTTCCCGCACTGTTTACAAGTTTTAGCACCGTGGGGATTAAACGGGTGCGACAAAATGCTCGGGCCGAAAAGAAACATTGATTTTCTCCCGTTCTTGAATGAAAAGTTAGGCCAGTTCGCGTACTCCGCTTTGAGTTGATTCATCGCCTCTCGCAGTTTTTCCGTGGCTGGATTCGGCGGTAAGGGAGGCGGCGCCGTCGCGGATTGAAAGCTAGAAACAACTGGTGGCGTTGGTGCTGCCGTATTTTGCTTCGGTATTGAAAAGCCCGAACCTCCTCCGGCCGAGGAAGGCATTGGTGTTGATTTTTGTCCAATGAGAGGTCGTTTGTATTGCGGCGTTTTCGTCTCCGAAGCAACTACTGAGGCAGCGGATGCCTCCGCAGCGAGAGCAGACTTTTCATTCTTCTCTCGCTTTTGCTTCCGTTGTTCCTCCTCTTCCTCTTGTTTTTCTCGGACTCTTTTCTTTGCCTTTTGTTCTTGCTTCTTCTTCTGCTCTTCTGGGACGATGAACTCAATCACTTCTATGCCTTTCTTTTTCTCCGGCGGGACGCCGTTGGTGGCGGCAGTGGGAGTTATAACTCCCACAGCCGACGGCGACTTTTCTGCAATCTTATTCTTATTCTTATCGACAGCATCTTTCTTATCTTCTCTCGGAGGTTCCGGCGTCGACTGTTTCCGCGCTACTTTTTCTTCTACTACTTTTTTGACTTCTACTTCTTTCTTCTTCGCCGATGTTGCCGCCGGCTTCTTCTGCTTCTCCGCCGACGCCCCCGGTGTTTTCTTCGTGGCACCCTTCTTCTTCTTCGCGCTGCTCTCTTCTTCGACTAACGCTACGACGCTATCCATCACTCGCTTTCTTTCGCTCGCAAGAGTTTTCTCGTCGCTCGTAAATGTGCTCAAACACGTCACTTTCTTCGTCCTGAAAACCTTCGCCTCCAACTCCGTCTCTCTCCTTCCACTCGCCCCGGTGCTCGTAAACTTCATCGTCGCTACTCTGGTTTCAAACACGTTGTCTTCCAACGATTTCTTTTTCGGAGGTTGCACCAAATGATGTCTCGCATTCATCACTTCGACGATGTCGCTGATATCAATCCACCCGGAATCGTCCTCGGTGACGAAGATTTCGTACTCGTTCGCCTCTTCGTCCGACATACTTTTGATTTCGTTCGGCTTTAACCCTTGCTTTGGACAGACGTCGATAAATTTCCCGACCCACTCGTGTCTACATTCGTTTCGAGTAAGAATTCTAACTCCTTTAAACGTTCCTTTCTTCTCGTCGATCTGGTCGACTCGCACCAATCGATTCTTCTCCTTCACTCGAACGCACGCGCCTACGCTCACCATCGCCGCGCCAGCTTCCGCGATTGGCCCATCGTCCTCCTCTCGATACGCGTGTTTAAACGTAATTGTCGTCAGCACGAAAGCCTCTCTCCCCGTTTTCGCTCCTGCTTTTACCATTTTCGTCTCGTACAGCTCATTCAAAGTCGGCCAACGCCATCTGCCGTCCCTCGAGAGCGTCTCGTACACTTCATCCGGGACGTCCTCCCCGTCATCGTTCTTCGCGCCCCCGTTCTCATCATCATCATCATCATCATCGTCCTCGTCCGCATCGTCCTCCACGCCGGAGTCGCTTTCTTCCACTCTCTTCCCTTCCTGTTTCATCCACTCTTTCTCCATGTCTTGTTTGTTCTTAATCTTCAACTCTTTCGTCAACAAAACTTTCATCATCTTCTCCGTCCACCTCGAAGCTTTCGGCACCAGTCTGGTATCTTTCTTCAATTTCGGGAAATCGATGATCCCGAGCTGCTTATCGAACTCGTAAAACACCATGGCGAGATTTTTGTGCGGTTTCGAGGAAATTATCGTCCCAACGTACCATCGCTTGGTCCCTCCGGTGCCGTATTCCACTTCGATGCGTTTCCCCACGTGTTCGTCTTCAAATTCTTCGTTCGTCGTCAAAGGTGAAGAAGGTGGTTCCGGCGTCGACGTTTTCTTCTTCGGCGTCGTGGTCGTCGTCGTCTTCTTCTTCGGCGGTCGTCCGGGACCTTTCTTCTTCTTTGGCGGCATCTTAGATAGATAGATAGAGAAGTATTTATAATGAAGTTTTGCATTGAATTGGAATCCAATTTGCGGAGGAGAATTCCAAACAAAAATGCTGCGACGGAGACCTTTGATGATGATGATGACGACGACGACGCGAAAAGCCCGCTGCTTTGCCACGTCGTCAGCATCATCAACATCTTCTTCTTCTCCACCTCCCTCGGTATCCACTCGCGACCCGTCTTCGTTCCATTTATTCGACGACGATTCAGACGATGCTGAAGTGGAAAAGAACTTCCGCATCGACGCACACACCGACGAGTGGTTTGAAATCAACCGAGAGGAACTGCGATCGTCCATTTTCGTGCACAAAAACTTCCGCGCGCTGTGGAAACCTTTGAAAGTGGAAGATATTTCCATCGACTCGTTAGTGTACGCGAAACTTTTAGAGGAAACGCCGGACGTGATTTTGTTCGGGACCGGTCAAACGCTGAAGCAAGTTCCCGAGGAAAGCTTGAAGTGGGCGAGGAAAATGGGCATGGCGGTGGAGGTCATGGACACCGCGAATTGCGTGGCGACGTTTAACGTGTTAGTAGAGGAAGGGAGGAACGTGGCGTGCGGGATATTATTGAGTGGTGGTAATAGCGAAGGAGGTGGAAACAAGTGAAGAGTATGTCTCGCGCGTATGCGTATGCGTACAAATCACATTACAATAGAACGTAGAACGTAGTCCTTTTTGTAACAGTAGAGCATTTACAGCAGCAGTAGAGCAGTTTCATTCGTGTACACCTGGGAGAGAGAAATCTCTCCCGGCGATAGATGCATAGTTCAGAGCGTCTTTTTTGCTCGCTCGCTCTCCTCTTCTCTCTCTGTTGAACGAATACGCAAAGTTGGTGATTTTCGAGTCAGT
>Ga0114997_10002001_pt1 | contig 16661 bp, 18 predicted proteins | sample ArcticOcean_MG_C_2_FD_87045 | JGI IMG/M metagenome (GOLD analysis project Ga0114997, IMG submission 87045) | Marine microbial communities from western Arctic Ocean - ArcticOcean_MG_CB4_136 | ecosystem: Environmental > Aquatic > Marine > Oceanic | place: Arctic Ocean: Canada Basin | collected...
ATGAAGTATCTTGTACCAGCTATGAAAGCAAATACAAGCGTTCAAACTCAAGTTGTATCGAAACATCAAAAATATAGAACCGACATGCCGCCGTCGCCTGTAAGACCATCTGGTGGTACCGGTCAGGGCGGATAATATAATTTAATATGAAAGACAACGATCAAGTTAAAATCTACGAAAATTACCTTGCTGTAGGTATGCAGCAAATGAATGAAGATGAAGCTGTTGCAACACCGAGTGCATCAATAGGTATACAAGGTACTATAGACGCTCTATCGAAACTTGGACATGATATGCAAACCAATCCTGGTCTTTATGATGGGGTGATGGATTCTCTCAAGTCAATGGACATTCCAGCATTTGCAGGTTTAAACGTCAAGGCAGTGGGTATATTACTAGCGACATTCTCTCTAAAGTTAGATGATGAAAAAGAAGTAACCAAAAGGCTCGAGGATATATGGGCCAGAGAAGTTCCAGAAGAGCTAGCCGCGGTTGGTGATGTACCGACCGCTCAAATGGACCAAGGTCAATTGCCGGTTGGTAACCTTACCCCCTAACTCCCGTAACAATACGCTTCATGAAGAATCTTCTCAAGTTTTGGGAGGATTTTTTCCCATAACTCCTCATCATCTCGCCAGTTCTTGTAATATCCTAATTTCTTATCATCCATCGTGAACGTTGCTCCATTCTGCTGGATAATACCGTGATTAACAGCAACATCCTTTAAACCAGCATACTTATCTAGGCCTGTTTTGAAGTTTAGATACATCTCACACTCTAGGAAGGGAGGTATGAACCGATTTTTGACTGTCAGCGCCCTAAGTGTAGTACCACTATACTTTTTAGCTTCAGGTAGCATTTGATCCGCCTCATTACCGTCATCTTGCTTCTCACTCTTACCTGCCAACTGTACTAACACACTTGCAAGGTAGATTGGCCCTTTTCCACCGGCTTGACTCTTAACTAGTGTCGGATACATGGCACCCGGATCATCATACGTGTGATTAGCGAATAAAATGGTGGTTCCAGTGCGAGCAGCCTTGTATGTTAGTAGCCTCATCATGGATTTAAGTGATTTGGCTCGCATTCCCATGTCCATCGCTGCCTTTCCCGCGGCGGCGTCATTAACTTCCTTCTGCGACGCTAGATTACCTAGAGAGTCAATAGATATGATGAATCTTCCTTGTAGTTTAGACTCTTCTATACCATCCAACAGTGCCATTAACTGGTTCCTGCAGTCTTCAATGGTGTTTACTGGTACGTATTTGGTTCTTTTAGGGTCGAGCCCTACCGCCGCCGCATTTCCTTCATCTACAGCCATCTCGGTATCGAAAACCACAGGTATATACCCTTTTCTCTGTGCATTTCCCAGTATCTTATTAATAATATAGGTCTTCCCGCACATAGACGGGCCAGCTAGCCCGGTTATTCGTCCTTTTGGTATACCTTTATACAGAGACCCTGAAATGATTGAGTTTAATACCATGCATCCTGTATCAATCCAGTCGTCTACTGTTGATAGGGACGTTTCTGATAAAAATGTAGCTTCAGGGTTAAGCTTGTCTAAAGCTTTGAACGCATTTAAAACGTCTTTATCCATATCTAATCAAATAATTTAATTACTGGAGCGTCTTTGCCGGGAGTATCGACATTAGATGTAATTACACCGGCTCCAGGGGACTGAATAACAGAGTACATATTACTATACTGAGTTACTAGTCTATCGTCGAGAGTAATATCCTTTGCGATAGTCATATTACTCTTTAAAAACTCCCATACAGTGTCACCCTTAGTCTGATCTTTAAGAAACTCCTTAAAGAAGAAGGGAATTAATTGAACGCTGATCTGGCCAGTTTGTGGGTTTGGTTGAACATGTACAATCGCTGGATTCTTAACAGTTAAAACTGTTGCTGTTTCCTCTAAGGACTCACCAACAACAGTTCTACCAACGGTATCTACAAACACAGTTAACTTTTTCTCGTCACTCATATCAATATATATTAAAGTATGTCTATATAAAAATCAAGTATTATTTTCCAAGTAATTCAAATAAACACGTTTGAACAAGCTCTCCAGGCTTACGTGGCTTCCAATTAACAGCCTCATACAATCTTTCAATGACACTGTATATAATTTTATTAAACATTAACTCCTTGTCAACGATAATATCTTGCGCAAATTCTTCCGGATAGTAATATTTGTATGCAAAACACTTTATGCCATATCTATTCGGTTGTTTAGCATAAAAATACCTCACCTTATCTCCAGAGTTAATTGTCTCATACTTGTTTCCGAGACTATTTTTATCAATTAACATATTATAGTAATATGCTGCCTTTGCGTGTATAGGCATACCCTTATATGTGCTAAATCCATTACACTTATCAATAACATTACCATAATCATCTCTTTTCTCTGTCTTGTAATTGCTTATTCCCATCGTAAACGCAATGTCTTCTACTGGTAAGCTTGCAAAAACTTCATATGCTTCATTCAATAAAATATTCGTCTTATTATAGTCTTTAGTCAGGAGCATTTCTTCAATAATCTTCTTAACATAAGGCTTAACTGTATTAGGCATTGTAGTTCTGACAACCTCAACACCTGTATACTTAAACTTGTCGACAGATATACCTTCATCGTCTAGTATGTGTAGAATATAACGCTTCTTTTGAAGGAACAACCCAACATCAGCAATTGTTTCTCTCTTAAACACAAATCTACAATCTTTTGAATTTAAATTGCGCTCACCCCATGCTTTAATCTCAGTATTCAAGTGATCCTCAATCTCTTGTACTAATTGTTTTGTTTCTTTAGTTATTTTTCCATGGCTCGTCTTAAACTGTATACCTAACCGATCAATTAAATCCTTAATCGTTATGTATACCGAATCTGTATCGTTATATACAATAGGATTATACTTCTCCATATGCTCATCAGTCAGTCCGCATCTATTCTTAATATACTCAGTTAGTATTTTATTTGATTGCTTAATAACTGATTGGCCTGTTAATGTAATTGATCTAGATATATCTCGATCACCCATAGGTGCATGTTTATTTCCGAAATATCCATACACTGTGTTAATAAAAATCTTAATAGTAAATTGCTTAATATTAAGCTTGTTGATCTTATCCTTAAGCTCCGGTACATCTGGATGATCATCCTCTAAGTTAGCTAACTGACGCTTATATTTCGTCATTTGCTTCTTAATAATTACCCGCTGCTTATAGAAGTTATCAACAATCTGTGGAAAAATACCTTTCTTTCTCTGTGAGAATAAAACTTTCGCTTTTGATATAGATAGCTCACACTCTTTAACACCTTTATAGAAATTATCTCTCGTCAATATATTTGGACTACCTTTAACTTTGTTGAGTAACACATTTCCATCAGATTGTACTTCAATATTACCGACTTTTGTCTCCGGAGATAAGTTTAATGAAATCATTACATTCGGATATAGACTATTAGCGTCAAACGATACAATGCATTCTTGAAATCCTTTTTGAGGCTCACTTACATAAGCTCCTTCAAACTTTTCATGCTTTCCTATACTCTTTTCAAATGTAGGTACAACAACATCATTTCTTCTAGCTTCAATAACACCTGCACCGGTAATTACGTTGAGAGTACCCATAGCATTCTCAAATGGTGTTAGTCCTGTATATGCAAGCATTCTAAGAAGCTCAATATATCTCAACTTCTCTTCCATCCCTACAAGCAACCTAACGTCTTGAATGTTGTATTCAACAAATGTCTGCCAATCACTATCAGCTAGGCTGGATAAATTAGTATTACCGTAATCTAACTTCTTCTCACCAAGTTCGTATTCCGCAATCGCATCGAGTTTATACGACTCTCTCATGCCCGGTGAGAACTTCTTATACACATCAAGATAATCTACACATGACATTCCTTTAATATGCCAGCGAACATTATATTGACCGAACTGTGATACCATATCTCTACTATATATGACATTAACAGGGGACAAGCTTTGAGCTACATCTTCACCTAATACTTTTGTAATACGATTAACGAGATACGGTATATCAAACAATTCTGAGTTCCATCCAGTCAATATATCAGGATAGTCAGAGCGAATATATCGTACAAACCCTAATAGTACTTCACCTTCAGTTTTACAATTCTTATATATAACATCAGGGTTAGTATTCTTATACTCTCCTAGTCCCCAGCTATAATATTTTTCATCTACACTATCGTATACTGTGATTACGTTGACAGTGTCAGGCGCTTTTTCTGGTACCGGGAACGCCCCCGGGGAATATGTCTCGATATCTAAAAAACAAACCTTAATTGGGAACTTTGAAAAGTCATCTGTGTCACATATACGCCAATACTCATCAATTAGGAACTGCTGCGGGGCACCGATCTTCTCAAATAATCTAACAACCTCATTGCTACCGCCCTTCATGCGGTCTATAGCTTCTCGACGCTTATATTCGTTCGTGAATTCCTGCTTACGGAGACGCGTTTGATATAGCGACATTTTATCCGACTTTCTAGGTGTATTAGTTTCCACATAGAAGTATGGCCGGAACGGAAGGTCGAAATGAACACGTTTGCCCGCTTCATCCCAGGTATACAGACGCATTGTCTGTTCCCTACTCAAATATACAACGTTGCGATACACTACCTATCAATTATATAGGAACTATTGGTTATCTGCAAGCGAATTTAACAATGTTCTTTCTGGATGTTTATACGGGTATTTGTACAACTGCTGATACTTGTCAATATTCTCGTCCACCTCCAGCCAGCGTGTATCGGCTATTGCTCTAGCATTGTCTGAATGCTTCATATATGGAGATTTATGACCGACAAGTCGTTTAATTTGATCAATAAGCTCATCACCAGTATTAAACTTAAATGGTGCATTCTCATATGTACATAAATCCTGGCAAATAGCAGGTATACCGTGACAACATGCCTCAATATATTTTAGATCACTTTTGGCTCTGTTGAATGTATTGTCAATCAATGGTGCAATGAACAAGTTTGGTCTTGCGTCCTTTAATAGTTGTGGATATTCATACAATCTAGACCAATTATAGAATTCGATCTTACCGCAGGTAACCAAATCGGTTAACGGTAAGGGATGTGCACCTAAGAACACCCATTGATAGTCGTCTACGGTTCTTCTTATTACATCAACAACATGATGAAAATCATCCTTTTGACCAACCCTGTTATCAACATCAAAATGGGCACCTGATGCAGAGTAAACTATACGTGGCTTCCTTTTATTCTTGTGGAAATTGCGCTCTATAGCTCCCTTATCATAATACTCACCCATCCACCACTTTGGAGGGTAATTCGGTATAACTGTTACGTTTTTATTACCGGTCTTATCGCGGTAATATTCTTGCATAAACTTATTTGTACAAGTAATTTCATCAACCTCTTGCATAATGGTCATGGCTGATTCTCTAATCTTCGGGTCTGTAAATGCAGGCTTAAATTTATTATAGTCTGGTATATCTTCACCAAATACAATATCATCAATCTCATAAATGATATTAAATGGCGTCTTTTCTCTAAATTGTTTTAATAATCTGACAAATTGAAGCTGATTCTCTGTAGCTTGTCTTTGCAATCTAACAGTTTTAGTGTTCTGATAATACCGTTCATCTAAAACCATCATCGTAGTACTATGAATTACGGCTTTTTGATGTGCGTTTAATAAATGTTCTGGCCAAATCATCCGCCAAAATCCACAACCGCTATAATCTGCCAAGTAATTAATAGATCTGTCGAAATCTTGTTCCGGAGAAGGTGGAGGAGGCTCGACCGGCTGTTGTGCTACCACCGGCATCCCGAGTGGTGCTCCAAACTGACTTATACCAAGTGGTGGGGCTGGAATAAACATGATATGTTTTTACTTAAGCAGTAGCTTCACTAAATTCTACGCGACGAGTGATACCATTTTCCTTCTCGAGAAAAATAACACTACCTTCATTCTTGTAATGTGTACCTATCTTCACACTCTCCTTTCTATGTGAGATAATCATAATAGATTCACCGTATTTGTCTACTCTCTCCCTAAGAATATTAAGGACAAGGTCAACACCTCGTTCATCTAAACTCGAATCTAACAACTCATCGTATACAGAGAAATTATATGCCACGTTTCCTTGCAATCTACGAATATCCATAAACGCAAACAAGCATGCTAAATCTATATTCTTTCTCTCTGCACCACTAAAATTGAAATATGAACAATACTTACCCTTCTCGTCAATAATATCTTCCTCAAAGTATTCATTAAACATACATATACAATTAGAGTCCATCTTGTTGAGATAGTAAGCCAGCTTATGATTAAAAACTTGTAAGATCTTCTTAACAATGTATGATTTAACGCCCTCCTCAGAAACGATAAACTTAACAACGTCTAATACACTAAGTCTGGACTTTCGCGTCTCTACCTTACCCTTAATATCACTAGTTCGCGAACTTGCTTCATCAATTAAATTATCAAACTCACAACTAGTTTGAGCTAACTTCTTAAACTCTTCATCGATCTCATTATTCCATGACGTCAACTGCTCGGTCCGCTTTTCACTATCTATACTTTCCTTAGTCTTTTGTTTATGCTCTGTCAATAATTCCTTCTGATTGTCTCTTGCGGTCATGAGTTTAATCTTAAGATCGTGAACTGTTTGTAAGTTTGTCTTACAATCGTCAATCTCCGATTTGAGATTTTTCATCTCAAGAAGAATATCCTCCTTCTCACTATCAATCATGCTCCTATCATGCTCAGACACAGGCTTTAGACAAACCGGGCAAGTATCATCAGCAGTACCTATTTTATTTCGCTCATCATTTTTAAACGATACTGTTGTCTTGCATGTTGACATCTTCTTATTAATTTGTATAGCCTTCGCTTCATAATTATTAATATGTGATGTTAACGTCTCGATTGATTTTAATATTTTATCAACATCAATTGATTTTGTGTCAAATATTTTCTTAGCTTCCTTTTCAAGCTCTTCAACATTATCTTCATACCGACCTTCCAACTTCTCTCTTCTCTCTACACTTCTAGTTGTCTGAGATAATTTTTGTTGCTTCAAGCTCTCAATATTTTTCTCAGACTCTTCAAATCGAGCAACTTCAATATCACAGTCTCTCCTTACATCATTATATTCTATGCGTACACGCTTAAGCATTTGACTAAACACTTCCAGATTAAAAATACCTTCAATAAACTTTCTCTTCTCTACCTTTTTCTTAGCCATGAAGGGAATTGTATTATTGATAGTCATAATAACACAATTCTGAAAAACTTCTTGGGTAGTGTTTAGTAGATTACAAATATAATCCGATGTATTGGCAATAGAATCACGAGTCTTATCTTCCCCGTCAATATAAAGGTTACATCTTGACGGTTCAAGCATCCGAATAATTTTTACGCTTTGTGATTTATTATTCTCATCAACAATATTCATATCAACCTCAACGTGACACCCCTTCATGTTAATATTGTTAACTATATTTTCTTTTTTTAGCTCTCTAACAGTGCTTCCAAATATAGCAAAGTGAATCGCATCGGCAATTGTAGATTTACCTACGCCATTTCGTCGGTCCTGTTTATCCTTGTTTAAACCGGTGATAATATGAAGGCCTCTTCCGAATTCAACAACGACCGGTTCGTCACCAACGGAAAGAAAATTAACAATAGAAATCTTCTCGAAATTTACATACTTCATGTGTTTTAATTATATACTATACGATTGGAATTTCTACGTGCATTGTCTGTACACGTCTAGAGTATAGTCACTTACGGTCTTTTTATTATCAATGTCCATGAGATTAATAAACTCTTCTATAGCTGTTTTGACATCAATCCCGGAAAAATCTGTTTTATTGTCATCGTATAAATTGTACTTGTTAAAATTGACTGAATAATCGACATTGATAGACAAGGGTTTTAATAATAACAGCTTATTTAGCACTATATCAACTTCGTCTGGAGATATATTTTTATCAATAATGAATTTAATGAAATTACCCTTAAAGTCTTCTCGCACGCTGTCGGTAATCTTACCTATTGCTACTAGTTCTGATAAGAGAACCTTTTTATGGCGCGGTGAACCTAAATTTTCAGTAAACTCAAATACACCTGTCGGTATATCCAAAATATAATATCCCTTATCACTCCCGACGTCTCCAAAATCCATTTGAAACGGATTACCGAGATATAATATTGTACCTTTGTCGTAGTATCTCTCGTCACGTAAGTGAAAATGTCCTGAAACTATCAATGGAGATTTCAATAACAACTCTTTAGCGCTAAGACCGACGTCACAAATCTTAAATGAGTTTTGTTTGAACGACGAGATCTCAAAATGTCCAAAAATAATATCACACACCGGTATTTGATCCAATGTAGTACCCCATGGACAGAATGTAATCTTCTTACCATATTGAGTTGTTGTCTCCAACGAGTCAGCTATGATAACATTATTCCATCCTCTAATAATTGAGAGTGAATTTACATCAGATCTATCCTTATAGTAAGCATCGTGATTACCTACTAGCATCACGATGTTAAAATCCTTCCATAAGCTTAACACTTCACTGACAAAATGAATAGTATTAACAGCTATCTCATCTCTATAATGAAAGAAGTCACCACTAATAACAATATCAGTGATACCCTTTGACTCTAGCTCAGTAGTGAGCCATTTAGCCCACTTAAGTGTAATATCATGCCATTGTGCGCTATTTTGATGTACCCCAATATGTATATCACTTATGCCAAATCTTTGATGAGTTAAAACTTATATCCATTAATCGTCGTCTGTTGGATTACACGGATCGATGTACACTTGAGAATTCTGATCTTCATTTAATGTGTCTCCATAAAAAGCTTCTTGATACTTTGTTATTGTCTCTCTATGTTTCTTCTCCTTCTTAATTCTATTAATAAATGCATGAAATGCAATTGTTGTAAAATATGAGAAGGGATTATTCTTTGTACTTACATCGAATTTCTTGTTTCTAATTGCGGAAAACATTTTTAAGATTGCATCCCCTATCATTTCATCCTTGTAGGAGTAATTGATAAAATTTGGTGCGAAACTTAGACCGGTAGCTATTTTAAGCAGTGATATCGACAACACGTCAGGAATTATTTCCGTTTCATAATAAGTTTTAATCTGATTATAGAAATCTGTCGCGTTAACATAATGATCTTTAACCGGCTTCTTACTCTTGGCGCGCTTCTTCTTAGGCGCCTTCTTCTTCTTAGGCGCCTTCTTAACTGCTTTCTTAGCTGCCTTCTTAGCTGCCTTCTTCGGTGATTTCTTAGCTGCCGTCTCTTTGGCCGCCGTCTTGTTCGGTAATCTCTTTGATGCCATAATTAATTTTTTCCTTTTTATACAACTCTATTCTTTTAAGTAAGTGGCGCTCACCATATTGAAGCTTATCGCCTATATCAAAAATAATAAGCTTAGCTTTATTCTTATGTAACCTAAGACCTCTACCGATTGACTGAATCGTTTTAATCTTAGCTTTACCGCCACTTCCAAATACAATATAATGTAAATTCTTAATATTGACTCCTGTCGAAAATATTTTTGAAATTGCTACAACAATAACATTATCTTCAACCTCCATTATTTTCTTAACCCTCTCCCTATCTTCAACAGCAACCTCTCCTCTAATGAAATATATCTTCTTACCAGGACAATTACGCTGTAGAATTCTCTGTAAATGTTTACCGTGGTCAATATAGTCAACCATGATTAGTGCATTGCGGTCTAACTGCCTACATAGTGATGTAATAATATTATTTCTAAAATTATTAAACATAAGAAAGTTCATCTCTACTCTATATCTCTCTGACGGGGATGTAATATCAACCGGATATTTTGGTTGACCTATATAATTTAATCGCAATACCTGTACCTTGACATCAGAAATATACTTCTCGTCTCTCAACGCAGCACTATCCTTCTCATATATGATAGGTCCAATTTTACCTATTATATTCCATTGATCAATTAATTCCTCAGGCATGGTGCCAGTAAAACCAAATCTATTTGATGTGTGAATTAATTTAAACAACTTATTAACCTTATTAGATTGACGGAGCTTGTGAACCTCATCAACTATACATACATCTACGTGCTTAAGCCACTCAATATTACTCTTACTACTCTGTAGTATGCCTAAGTTACATATAATAACATTTGCTGATAAATCGATTTCATTCTTACCAGTCCATTTTGAAAAGTTAAACTTAACACCGTAATCATCAAAATCTCCATACGTCTGATTTACTAACCCTAAGTCTGGTACGATGAGTGCACACTTAAAGTTTTTATTTGAATCAAACATCGATTGCAATAAAGTAGCAATAGTTAGTGTCTTACCTCCAGCTGTAGCCAGAACAACAGTACCTCTACCATTATTGATACATCTCTTAACAATATCTCGCTGATATCCTCTTAGCTGTAAATTAAGGTCTGATATGTCTGATACATTAATATGCGGCCTTATCATCTCTGTAAACGTCTCAGTACATAATACATTAACATCACATTGTGTCTCAGTTATGAACTTTTGTATCTCATCATACAATCCAACACTAAATCTACCGGCTGGTGTTATAGCGTACTTTCTGGCGCTGGCCCATCCACCTCTAAACCGAGCAAACTTAGCTGCATCATTTACAACCGAAAAATGTTCACGAATCTCATCAAACATACCTCCAGAGACTATACCCTGCCGGCGGCCTTTATCCCAATCAAATTTAATCGTCATCATTGTAATTCTAATTTCATTATATCACAAATGTTCTTTATATCCCACGTCATACTATTAAGAGTTTTGTCTGTCTTCTCTAAAAACTCAATCAATAACTCTGTTTCACCTATTTGATTGTTTATATCCTTAATTGTATCCATGTCCTTAACTCTATTCTCTGCTACGGGGATGCTAAGCTTGACAGGACTCTCCTCTATTATCTTACGTACTGCTTTATCTATAATCTTTCTTCGGTTGTATATTATATCTCTCAACTTAAGCTTACATCTAATCTGACGACCAGCCCATTTATGCTTAATACCAGGAAGCATCATTTGCTTATCCCTCACGTTAAACTCATCTATATATACATCTTGAGTTAATTCTTCAATATACTTGGAGAGAGTATCCATTACTACGATAAATAATAACATACAATGTCGTACTTTGCAAATGTTTTTAATGGAATCTTAGAAGATACTATAAATGAGATGACAACTTCTACGGCTGGTGTAGGTGGAACCACTTCAGATCAGTTCTCTAGCGATTTCTATGCACCGGGAGATGCACGCATTCCGAAAGTATTGGGACAGAAGGCTAAAAAGAAGACTAAGAAGAAGAAGAAGAAGGCTAAGAAGAAGACTAAAAAGGAATCAAAGATTCCGGTAATAACAAGAGGTAGACCTGAATTAATGTTTAAGTAAATACCTCTATGGATATAGGCCATTGGAAATGTGATTGTGACTGGGCTACAGATTGCTTCGGATTTATATACGAGATACAAAACATCCAAACAGGCAAGAAGTATATAGGTAAGAAACAAGTTCAAAGAACTCTCAAGCGCCCACCTCTCAAGGGCAAAAAGAATAAGCGCCATACAATTATGGAATCTGACTGGAAAGAGTATACCGGAAGTAGTAACAAGCTAAATGAAGATATAAGCCGGAGTGGAAAAGAAAATTTTGCTTTCACTATTTTGAGATTGTGCTATAATAAATGGGAACTGAGTTACTTTGAAACAGAATTACAATTTAAATTGGGCGTGTTACTGTCGGATGAGTACTATAACGGGATTATTAATTGCCGGATAGGTAAGAAACCATCACATAAATGACAATCAAATTACCAATACATAATATCAAAATCTTTGACTTCCTGACAATATTTAAAAATGATATCGAAGCTGATCTTCTAAATGATTTACATGAATATAAATTAATCAAGGATGGTATATTTAGCATTAAGAATAAGGACGTAAAAAAATTAATATACCATCACGTCATATACGGTCTCTGTGAGCATGTCTTGTCTCTCAGGTGTAAAGAGCGTGTCCTTGTATATTACTGTACCTCGATTGTACCTGGTAAACATATACACAAATTTACCGAATATGAGCCGCTACAAAAATTCATGAATAAGCTGATTTTGAAGTTGATTAAAATATTGCCAATCAAATTTATGTACGAACATATTACCTTCAATATTCTAAGAAATGATATAAAACATCAAGGTGAATATGCCGAATTAACCTGCGCGGCTAAGCAAATCATAGAAAAATTTGACATAAGTAAATATTCGTTCAATAAATTGAGATACTTTACTAACAAATACGATCTGCAATTTCTATCGACAAACTATTTTAAGAAAGTTAAAAATAAGCAGTTGATTTTATCGTGACTAACGATTAAGGTCTTAAGACCGCTGTTACCCAGACCTGACATTTGCTCTCTAAGGATCCAAATCACTATTATTTAGATAATTGGTATTTAGATTGTCAGAATTGGGTGTTCGCGGAATAAATACTTATTGACATGGGAAAACTTGATGATTTTATTACTAGATATACGGATACTTATGATATTCGCTTAAGCGAAGATACCCTGCCTCTACCAGGAGAGGAACTAGCAGCTGCACCTCTAGCACCCGTACCACCCGTAACACCCGTTGAAACTGAAATTGAGAAAGTGGTAAAAGAAATTACTCCCGCTGCGTATGCTAGTCATGTTGAGGATATGGTAATGATGCTTCGAATTGGAATGAAAAAAGGTGTTGAGTTTAGATTAAACGAGAGGCGATTACAGAGACTTTATGATGAAAAGCCAATTACCGGAGAACATGATGATGAAGAAAGTAATGTTGAAGCTCTTCACCAAATAGTTAGAGATATAATTAGAGATTACGCGTACGATGTCGACTAATGAAGACTTTTAACCAATATTACAAACTCGTTAACGAAAGTAATAGCTCTAAATTAAATACACATTTGGAGCATCTCGAAGATGAATTGCTTAACTTCGGAAAAGAAGGCGCTACACGAATAATTGAATTTATCAAAGGGATGACAGCTTCTCTTGAAGGTAGTTCCAAGAAATCATATAACTTCACAACTAAATGGGATGGAGCTCCTGCCATTATTTGTGGTACTGATTCAATCGATGATAAATTTTTCGTAGGAACAAAATCCGTTGGTAATAAAAACAAGCCAATTCGCATTAAGATGATACACGTAGATGATGCTAACGGTGCACCGTGGATCCGCAAAACTAAGAATAGTGGTAATAAGGTACTCGATATTGACTACTGGTATGACAAACAGCCCGGGTTAAAGGAAAAAATACAACTCGCGTGGGATTATTTACGCCATTTAAATCTTAAGGATTTTATGCTGCAAGGGGATCTGTTATATACACCCGGCAGTATTAAAACGGCTAGAATTCCTGATTCAAGTGGTAATGTAACTGAATATATCAAATTCAGAGCAAATACAATAACATATGCTGTTCCAACAGATAGTAAACTAGCGCGTAAAATCTTAAAATCAAAAATCGGCATCGTATTTCATACAATGTATATTGGCGACTGGGACAACATTACAACTAAATTTGATTTTGATAAACATTTATTAGAAGTACAAGATGAAGGTGATCCCGAAGCACCAGGTATTCTATATAAGGGTATTTGGTTTGATGATGCTAATTTTAAAGATGTAAGCGGGCAAGTCAAACTAACAGACGATGAATCAAAAGATCTTCATATGAAGTTGCAAGAAGTCGTGAAATATCATGGACAAACCGGAGATGTATATAAATTTCTTAAGGGTGATGAGTGTAAAGATTTAGCAGTTGAAATGAAAGCGCATATTAACTCCATTATTCGAGATAGAGGAGCATTCGAGCGAGATCCTAGCGAATGGGCTAATCAATTCACGGAGAGATATGTACAACGAACAGAAGCTGCTATAGCGAAGCTTAAAACTGAAGCAGGTCAAACAAGGAAAAGAAACGAACTACAATCTTGCGTTAATTTTATTGAACAAAATTTAGACGATATACATAAGTTCTATATTTTATATCTATTAGTTATTGATATGAAGTTAGTACTTATGAATAAGTTGCAAAGGCTTAGTATGTTAACAGATACATTCATTGAAAATGAAGATGGTACATTCTCTGTGACGGAGCCTGAGGGATATGTAGCAGTTGACCATGACGGATCTGCAGTTAAGATTGTTGATAGATTAGAATTCAGCAGATTAAACTTCATGCCAAAGAATTTCGGATAAGATATGAGATTTGACACACTATATGAGGATACGATACGTAGAGTTCTTTTTGAGAAGAAGTCAGTACGCATTGCTCTACTTCCTGGCGGGTTTAAACCACCTCATAAAGGACACTTCGAAGCGTTAAAGCATATTATTAGTGAGAATGATGCAACTCATGCTATAGTTTTTATTGGTACCAGCGAGAGAGACGGTATTAATGCAGATCAATCAAAGGCAATTTGGGATATCTATGCAGACTACATTGATATACCTGTTAAAGTTAAAATATCTTCTGTATCTCCAGTAAAATCTGTTTATGATTTTGCAGATGATAACAAAAAGAAGCATTTATTCGTCGGAGCAGGGGAAGATGACATGAAAAGGTATGCATGGTTCGAAAAAAATGCAGATGAGTTCCCTTTAGTTGAGTTAATTCCGATCCCTCCCAAATTTGGTCGTATAAGTGGTACAGAAACGCGTGAAAAAATCTTAAACGGTGCTGATGACGCGTTAGATTTTGTTCCAAGTGAAGCTAAAGCTGATTTAGATATCATTTCAAGAATTCTAAACATTGAATCAGCTGATGAACCCGAAGATGTTGAGTCAGAAGTACCAGATGTTGACTTAGATGGTGGTGAATCACCGTATAATGATATCATGGCTGCATCAGAAGAGTGATCTATTTCAGATCTCTAACAAAATCATAAAATTCTTGACGAGTTAGATCAGTTTTATCCAAAAATGCACCGGACATGCGTGCTGTCTTCATAGTTGAGTCGTGTTTTACACCTCTAACACATGCACACATATGATTTGCTTCAACTAACACAGCAACTCCCTTGTTACCTTCACATACTTGATTGATATGGTTGTGAATTTGCATCGTAAGGTTCTCTTGTACGGTTGGACGACGAGCAAACCACTCAACAATTCTGTTTAGTTTGCTTAATCCAATAATTTTATCACCCGGGATGTAAGCTACGTGAGCTTTACCAATAAAAGATAGATGATGGTGACTGCAGAGTGAGTGTACAGTAATTCCTCCCTGAAAAACAACGCCGTCATATGAATCAATGTTATCAAATGCTGTAATTTTAGGAGGAGCACTGTAACACCCTGCAGCTAGATCATTTACAAATGCTTTTGCTACTCTTCTAGGAGTATCTGAGCTGTTTGGATCATTTCTCCAATCAAATCCTAACGCATCCATGTAAGCTTCATAAGCTTTAGCTGCCTTCTCAATGATTAATTCCTTCTCTTCCGGCGTCCGCGGGCTACTATCATTTGCAAATGTTAATTTTAATTCAACTCCACTCATATACTCACTAATTATAGTATAACTGACTTGAAAATCAATAAATAATTTATATGGATATTAAAGTTGGTAGTTTTGACGATTTGGCATCAATGCTCGGTGCAGAACCACCTAGCGCGGTTCAGATAATGCGCATGTCAGATAATGATACAGAAGATACAGACAATATATTTGAAAAATTTAAGCAATTTGCTGTTGGTTATGTTCAAGAACATGATCAACTTCCAGAAGATCATCAAATCTTAGGTCAGATTGAAAATAGCGCTAGCATTGATGATATTGAAACATTTCTACGCAATGGTTTAGACTACTGTGATGAATGTATGGTTGCAATGTTTAAGAAATTTGTATCTGGACCTATTGAATCCGAAGAAGGTGGGTGCGGATGTGACGGTGATATGCCGAGCGGCGAAGAGCATACGCCATTTCCAGATGAAGTAGGTCCGGGTTGTGGTTAATTACGCTTGATTTTCCTCGACAATGTCGTATAATGTTTGAATGCAATATATAACACGTCAAGGTACTTTCGACTCCGGTCACAGGGTCATGAACGAGCGGATGAAATGTTTTAATATTCATGGTCACACTTACAAATATGAATTACAATTCTCATTCCAGCAAATGGAAGATATTGGATATGCATTAGACTTTAAAGAGATTAAGCGCGTAGGTTGTCAGTGGATTGATGATGAGCTTGATCATGGAATGATTCTGAATCCAATGGATGAGGATGTAATTGAAGCTACTAATAAAGTTGGAGGTAAGCTTTGGCTAATGACACTTAACGGTTCACAATATTGTAATCCGTCGGTGGAAAATCTAGCACGTGAAATATTCATGTCACAGGAAATTATTTTTGAAAAGTATCCTTTATTAAACGTTCACCACTTACGATTATATGAGACTCCGAACTGTTATACAGACTGCTACAAAGAATCAATTACAGAACTTGAGAGTATAAATTTTTATGGTAACCGATATGAGCAAATTAAAGAATACGCAGCAGAAAAAGGGATCGTG
>Ga0114997_10002002_pt1 | contig 16658 bp, 16 predicted proteins | sample ArcticOcean_MG_C_2_FD_87045 | JGI IMG/M metagenome (GOLD analysis project Ga0114997, IMG submission 87045) | Marine microbial communities from western Arctic Ocean - ArcticOcean_MG_CB4_136 | ecosystem: Environmental > Aquatic > Marine > Oceanic | place: Arctic Ocean: Canada Basin | collected...
GCGGTCTTGGAACTATGGGATATGGTTTGCCAGCAGCAATTGGCGTGCAAATTGCCCATCCTAAAAAACTTGTAGTAGATATAGCGGGAGAAGCTTCAATTCTTATGAATATGCAGGAAATGTCGACAGCAGTTCAATACAGATTACCAATTAAAATTTTTATTTTAAATAATGAATACATGGGGATGGTTCGCCAGTGGCAAGAATTACTTCACGATAAGAATTATTCTGAAAGCTATACAGAAGCGCTACCAGATTTTGTTAAGTTAGCAGAGGCATATGGTGCAGTTGGAATTAGAGCAAAAACACCAGATGAATTAGATGAGAAGATTAAAGAAATGATTAATTCAGACAAACCAGTAATTTTTGATTGTCTAGTAGACAAACAAGAAAATTGTTATCCAATGATACCATCTGGAAAGCCTCATAATCAGATGCTCTTAGGTCCTGAAGACGAGAAAGATGTTTCAGACGAAGGGAAAACTTTAGTTTAATGGCAAAGTCTAAATCAGCGTACAGCGAACCAACCAAACTAGGAAAAGAGGATTATCATATAATTGTAGTCTGGGTAGATAACGAAGCGGGAGTTTTGGCTAGAGTGATAGGGTTATTTTCAGGAAGAGGTTATAATATCGAGTCATTAGCTGTAGCTGAAGTTGATAAAATAAAACATTTATCTAGAATAACAATTGTAACTAAAGGAACACCAAAAGTTATTTAAAAAATAAAATTACAATTAGGTAAACTTGTACCTGTTCACAAAGTTGCTGATTTTTCTAGAAATGATCCAAATATATTATTTAGAGAATTAGCTCTTTTAAAATTAACTGGATCTTCTGCGAAACTTAATAAAGTTAAGAAATTATGTAAAAAATATAATTGTATCGTGCTAGATAAAACAAAAAAGTCTTTTGTTATTCAAATAACTGCTTTAAGAAGAGAAATTGATAAATTAACTTTAATATTAAAACCTTTGGGTTTAATTAGCGCATCAAGAACTGGAGCAGTTGCAATGACAAGAGGTAAAGAAATTTTTATACAAAACTAGGAGAAAATATGAAAACATTTTATGAAAAAGACGCAGATATAAATTTAATTAAAAAGAAAAAAGTAGCAATTTTTGGATACGGAAGCCAAGGTCATGCACATGCATTAAATTTAAAAGATAGTGGTGTTGCAGAAGTAGTTGTAGCTTTAAGAGAAGGTTCCGCAAGCATTAAAAAAGCAGAGGGCGAAGGCTTGAAAGTTATGTCATTATCTGATGCTGCTGCTTGGGCCGATGTAGTAATGATGTTAACACCAGATGAATTACAATCTGAAATTTATAAAAATCATATAGAGCAAAGAATGAAAGAAGGAACAAGTTTAGCTTTTGCGCATGGTTTAAATATTCATTTTGATTTAATTAATGCTAGAAAAGATTTAGATGTCTTTATGGTTGCGCCCAAAGGACCAGGACACACCGTAAGAAGTGAATATCAAAAAGGAGGTGGAGTACCTTGTCTAATGGCTGTGCACAAAGATAGTTCTGGTAAAGCCAGAGATCTTGCGTTGTCTTATGCTTCTGCAATAGGTGGAGGTAAATCTGGAATTATTGAAACAACTTTTAAAGATGAATGTGAAACAGATTTATTTGGAGAACAAACTGTTCTATGTGGAGGTTTAGTTGAACTTATTAAAAATGGTTTTGAAACTTTAACTGAAGCTGGCTACCCGCCAGAGATGGCTTACTTTGAAACTCTTCACGAAGTTAAATTAATTGTAGATCTTATTTACGAAGGTGGAATCGCAAATATGAATTATTCAATTTCTAATACAGCAGAGTATGGAGAATATGTTTCAGGTAAAAGAATTGTTGATAATAAAAGCAAAGAAAAAATGAAGGAAGTTTTGAAAGATATCCAATCAGGAAAATTCACTAAAGACTGGATGAACGAACATAAAGCTGGACAGAAGAATTTTCTAAAGATGAGAAAAGACTTAGCTGATCATCCGATCGAAAAAGTAGGTAAAGAGCTTAGAGCTATGATGCCGTGGATTGGGAAAAATAAGTTAGTAGATAAAGACAAAAATTAGCCCATTCTGATCTAACAAACCAATCGAGTACTGCATAAGTATTTGCAAATTCTAGTTTTAATTGTAGTATATATTGCTCTAATAAATAAGTTTTGACAACCAGTTGTCATAATTAAAAATTGTTAAAAAAAGAAACATGTCTAATAAAAACAGAATAATTATTTTTGATACTACAATGAGAGACGGAGAACAGTCTCCTGGTGCCTCTATGAGTTTAGAGGAAAAATTACAAATTTCTCGTGTGTTTGATGAATTAGGTGTAGATGTGATAGAGGCAGGCTTTCCAATTGCTTCTCCAGGAGATTTTGAGGCTGTAACAGAAATAAGTAAAATTTTAAAAAAATCTATTCCATGTGGTTTAGCAAGAGCGACCACAAAAGATATTGACGCATGCAAAGATGCTTTAAGTCATGCAAAAAATTTTAGAATACACACTTTTATTTCAACTAGCCCACTTCACATGAAGCATAAATTAAACAAAACATCCAATGAAGTACTGGATGCAATTAAATATAGCGTTACATATGCAAGAAAATTTACTGATGACGTTGAATGGTCTTGCGAAGATGCTACTCGAACTGATATAGATTACATGTGTAAGACAGTAGAGCTTGCAATTAAATGCGGTGCAAAAACAATTAATATTCCAGATACAGTTGGCTACACAGTCCCTGATGAATATACAAAAATTATAACAACATTAATAAACAAAGTGCCAAATATCGACAAGGCAATTTTATCAACTCACACCCATAACGACTTAGGATTAGCAGTAGCAAACGCACTAGCTGGTGTAGTAGCAGGTGCAAGACAAGTTGAATGCACAATAAATGGAATTGGTGAAAGAGCAGGAAATTCAGCTCTTGAAGAAATAGTAATGGCAATTAAAACTAGAAATGATTTGATGCCATTTACAACTGGAATTAATACAAAATTAATAAGCAAAGCTTCCAAAGTAGTTTCAAATGCCACAGGTTTTCCTGTTCAATTTAATAAAGCTATAGTTGGAAAAAATGCTTTTGCTCATGAATCGGGTATTCATCAGGATGGAATGTTAAAAAATAGAAACACTTATGAAATAATGACTCCCGAAAGTGTAGGCGTACAAAAAACATCTTTAGTTATGGGAAAACATTCTGGAAGACATGCTTTTAAAGATAAATTAAACGACTTAGGTTATATTGATGTGACTGATGATGTTATTCAGGAAGCTTTTGGCAAATTTAAAATTTTAGCTGATAAAAAAAAACATGTTTATGATGAAGATATAGCTGCTTTAGTTGACGACAGTTTAATAGTCGAAGATAACGTAATTAAATTAAAGTCTTTAAAAGTATTTGCTGGAACTGGTGAGCCCCAGAAAGCTGAAATGACTCTTGAAGTTTTTGGTGAAGTTAAAAATGCAAACGCAACAGGTGATGGACCGGTTGACGCTATATTTAAGTGTATTAAAAAATTATATGCTCATGATGTTACTCTCCAGTTATATAATGTTCATGCTGTTACAGAAGGTACTGATGCTCAAGCTACAGTAAGTGTTAGAATTGAAGAAAAAGGAAAAACGACAGTTGGACAAGCTGCGGACACAGACACTCTTGTCGCGTCAGCAAGTGCATATTTAAATGCATTAAATAAGATGATTATTAAACGTAAAAAAACAGCGCCAGATCAAGATTTGAGCGCTCAAGCATAGAAAGGGATAAGTTAAGCAATGAATATATTTAAAAGTTTATCAGGTTTATCAGGAATGTGGTCACAAGACATGGCTATTGACCTTGGGACCGCAAACACACTTGTAGTTTTAAAAGACCAAGGAGTAGTTTTAAATGAGCCATCGGTAGTTGCGGTTATAACAGATGGAGGTAAGAAATCTGTTTTAGCGGTTGGAGATGAGGCAAAAACAATGTTGGGTAGAACACCAGGTAATATTCAAGCTATAAGACCTTTAAAAGATGGAGTAATAGCAGATTTTGTTGTTACAGAGGAAATGATTAAACACTTTATTAAAAAAGTTCATAAAAAAACTGCTTTTGCTAACCCTAGAATATTAATTTGTGTTCCAACTGGATCTACACCCGTAGAGAGAAAAGCAATTCAGGATTCAGCACTCGCAGCAGGAGCCAGAAAAGTTCAACTTATTGAAGAGCCCATTGCGGCCGCTATTGGAGCTGGACTTCCTATTTCTGAAGCAACTGGTTCAATGGTCGTAGATATCGGTGGCGGCACTACAGAGATAGCAGTTATGTCTTTAGGTGGAGTTGTTTACTCAAAATCCTTAAGAGTCGCAGGTGATGCTATGGACACGTCAATTATCAATTATATGAGAAAAAAATTTAATTTATTAATTGGAGATTCAACAGCGGAAAAAATTAAAAAAGAAATTGGTACAGCTTTACCAAGTGGAAATAATACTTTTTTAATGAAAGGAAGAGACATTAGATCAGGCACCCCAAAAGAAATTGCTTTAACAGAAGAAGATGCATGCGAGGCTTTAATGCCTATATTGAATCAAATGTTAGCTGGTATCAAGGAAGCTTTAGAGAACACTCCACCAGAACTTTCAGCTGATTTAGTTGACATGGGACTTGTTTTGACTGGAGGGGGAGCATTACTTAGAAATATAGATAAATTAATTTCAAAGGACACGGGACTACCAGTTACTATTGCCGCTGACCCACTTTCTTGTGTAGCGATTGGAACGGGTAAAGCATTAGAAAATGAAGAATTATTTTCTACCATGTTATCTGAGTATTAATTTTTAGTTAAATGTCAACTAACAGAGATGATTTTGGTATAGCTATACGTTCAGCCCTTTTACAAAGAGGGGCAGGGCAAAAATTTTCTTTGTTTGTTTTTATTTGTCTTTCAATTCTAATTTTTTTTTTAGATAGTTTTCCTTCTAGAGCAATGGATATTTCAAGGTCAGTTATTAATGATAGTATTTATAGAGTATCAATGATGTCTAGTTCTCCATTTAAATTTATTAATTTGTTAAAAAATAAAACTGTAATACATTTTAATGTAAGAAAAGAAAATATTGAATTAAAAAATGAGTTAGAAATTTTAAGAAATAAAGATTTTAATTTAGAATTTTTAGCTTCAGAAAATAAAAGATTAAAAGAAAAACTAGTATCGTCAACAGAGAAAAAATATAATTATGTAACAGCAAAAGTAATTATCGATAAAAACAGCCCGTTTCTTAAGTCTGTTATCTTGAACAGAGGCACAAAATCAGGTTCAAAAAAAGGAATGCCTGTCTTAGATGGAAACTATTTGGTTGGAAGAATAGTTGAAACAAATTATTTATCTTCAAGGGTATTACTTTTAAATGATCTAAACAGTAGAATTCCAGTAACATTTGGGGATATACCAGTTCAAGCAATCATGACTGGAGACGGAAGAGATAAACCAAGGTTAGAATATTTACCAGAGAATTTTGAGCCATTAGAGAAAGAAACAGTCTTTACTTCTGGTAAGGACGGAATTTTTTCGCCAGGAATTCCGGTTGGAAAAACTCTATTTGAAAAAGAAAGCATAAAAGTAAAATTATTTTCAGATCCAAATCAACTTTCTTATTTAAATATAATTTTAACAGACCTTAGCAAGAAAGAAATTTTTTAATATGGGTTTTAATGTTGGAAATTTAAGAAATAAAATTGGGAACCTTGGTCCAATTTTTCTTCTATATTTTTTATCTATAACTGAAATTGACACTCAGTTTAGTGATTTATTTGAAATACTTTCATTTAATTTGCAAATAATAATTATTTATTATTGGGTGCTTAGAAATCCGTCCGTGATTGGAAATGGCAACATTTTTTTTGCAGGTATAATAAACGATGTAATCACTGGATTACCACTAGGCACAAGTTCACTCTGCTATTTAGTAGTTTCTTTGGTAGCTTCATATATCAAAAATGTAACAGTAAACGTGACATTATTTACTGATTGGTTTACATTTTTAATAGCTATTTTTTTTTCTAACTTAACATACATAATTTTAATTTTAAATTTTTCAGAGTATGAATATAACTACATTGAGCTATTGTATAATTCATTTTTTACTTTTCTATTTTTTCCAGCATTTTGGGTAGTTTTTAACTTTTACAAAAAAATAGTTTATATAAAATATGATGATTAGATTCTCGGCAGAAGGCAATGTAAGTAAATCAAGAATGGTTAGTAGAAGAATGTTTATGTTGACTGTTGCTAAGACAGTAGTTTTTGCTGGAATATTTGGCAGGCTTGTTTCTCTTCAGATTAACGAAAGTAAAAAATATAGAACTTTATCTGATAAAAATAGATTTAGAGAGTGGAGATTAGCTCCACAGAGAGGAGTAATTAAAGATTATTTTGGAAAAGAAATTGCTTCGAATGAAAAAGTGTATCAGCTACATATAACCCCTGAAAATTCTTCTGATATAGATAAACTTTTTTTTAGATTAAAATCTATACTCAATATCTCAAATGAGAGAATTAATTTCTTAAAAAAAAAAATAGCTAAACAAAAACCGTGGGAACCTATTATTGTTTCTGAAAACTTATCTTGGACAGATTTTTCAAGAGTAAATTTATTTTTACACGAACTACAAGGAGTGAAGCCAGTAGTTTCAGTTGCAAGAATTTACCCAGACAATTCAACATCTCATTTAGTGGGGTATGTGTCAGAGCTAAGTGCAAAAGATTTAAAACAAAAAGAATATTTAAGAGAAATGGCTGTTACTGGGATTGCCGTAGGTAAAACTGGTTTAGAGAATACTTTAGATCAAAATATAATTGGAAAAGTAGGATTTCAAAGATATGAGGTTAATGCGTATGGGAAAAGAATTAAACAAATTCAAATAGACAAAGGACAGTCTGGAACTAATTACGATACTACGATAGATTTAGATATACAAAAGACAGCAGCGAACTTAATTCAAGATAAGTCAGCTGCTGTTTGTGTTATGGATATTTATAATGGAGATGTAGTCGCTATGGCCTCATCACCTACATACGATCCGAATGCTTTTGTTCATGGAATTAAAAGTGAGTATTGGAAATATTTATTAGATCATAGAGACAAGCCACTAATGAATAAAGCCTTGTCAGGACTTTACCCCCCAGGCTCAACAATAAAAACCATTGTAGCCTTAAGCGCTCTTGAGAACGATGTTGCAAGCACTAATTTAAAGGTGCGTTGTAGAGGAGTGATTGAGCTTTATGGTGAAAAATTCCATTGTTGGAAAAAAAAGGGACATGGTTATATGGACATGAGAACTGCTATTCAGCGATCTTGCGATGTATATTTTTATGAAGTTGCTAAAAGATTAGGAGTAGATAGATTATCTAAAACAGCTAAAAAATTCGGTTTAGGCCAAAAAGTACTTCCAGGATTTGCTGAAGAGAAAACTGGAGTTGTGCCAAATACAAAATGGAAAAAAAAATTTATAGGTCAAAACTGGTATCTAGGAGAAACACTTCACTCTGGTATTGGTCAAGGATATTACCAAAGTACACCAATGCAGCTTTGCTTGATGACTGCACAAATAGCTAACGGGGGTTTCCAGATTCAACCAAGAATCATATTAGATCCAAAAAATAAAAAAAATAATCTTAAAGAATATATTGACTACAAGAGCAACAATCCTGATGATCCATTACCAACAGATCTTTTAATCTCAAGTTTTAATTTAACTCCGTTATTTAGAAATCAAGAAAATATTAATTTTGTTAAAGAAGCAATGTACGCTGCAACCAATGAAGCAGGAGGCACTTCTTACAAGTCAAGAATGAAATCTAAAAAATTTATGTTTGCAGGCAAAACAGGATCTTCACAAGTTAAAAGATTTACAGCAGAACAAAGAGAAGCAGAAATTAAACAAAATGAAATAGTATATGAAGATAGAGACCATGCATTGTTTGTAGCCTTTGCACCAGTTCATAATCCAAAATACTCTATCAGTGTTATAGTTGAGCACGGCGGCTCTGGAAGTAGTGCCGCAGCTCCTGTTGCAAAAAAAGTAATAAAACATTTATTAGAAAAAGACGACGCAAGAAGCATGAGAAGTAATTATTTAGGAGGTTTAAAAATTTAATGTTTACCCCTAGGTCCATACAATCATCACTATCTTTAAGGCAAAAATTAATTTCAATGGATTATATTTTAATTTTTTCAGTTTTAACTCTCGGAATTGTAAGTATGTTTGCGATGTATTACACTGCCGGGGGTGAATTTGATTATCATACCAAAAGTCACATAATAAGATTTACTATATTTTTTATTTTATTTTTTATAATTTCTTTTTTTCAAATAAGATTTTGGCATAATACAAGTTTTTTTATTTATTTTGTCTTCTTTTTATTATTATTAGGAGTAAAATATTTTGGTTTAACATCTTCTGGTTCTCAAAGATGGATAAATTTTTATTTTATGAATTTACAACCTTCGGAATTAATGAAAGTAGGTTTGATATTATTCCTGGCTAAATATTATCACAGGATTTCATCTAATGATGTTAACAGAATAAAATTTTTATTTGTACCTATTGTCGCTTTAATCGCCCCAATACTTTTAGTTATTACTCAACCAGACCTAGGAACTTCAATTTTAATTGCTGCTGGAGGTATAGGGGTCGCTTGGTTAGCAGGAGTGAAAATTAAATTTTTTGCATACCTGTCTATTCTTTTTATTTCTTTAGCTCCAGTTGCTATTTCATTTTTGAAACCGTATCAAAAGTCAAGAATTTTAACTTTTTTAAACCCAGACCGAGATCCACTGGGAGCAGGCTATCAAATTATACAGTCTAAAATAGCAATAGGCTCGGGCGGTCTTTTTGGTAAAGGTTTTTTAAATGGTTCTCAAAGTTATTTAGATTTTTTGCCAGAAAAACATACTGATTTTATATTTACTCTTTTTTCAGAAGAATTTGGTTTTTTTGGATCAGTTTTTATATTACTTCTTTACATATTGATAATTTCTAGAATGGTTAAAATTGGCCATCAAACAAGAAGCAACTTTGGAAAACTGTATTGCTATGGTTTTTCAACTGCATTTTTTGTTTATGTAATAGTAAATATGGGTATGGTTTTAGGCTTACTCCCTATAGTAGGTGCCCCACTTCCAATAATGTCTTATGGCGGATCTTCGATGTTAACTATAATGTTTGGTTTAGGAATAGTTATGTCTTGTAAGATATATAAAGATGTTCCCGTTAACTAAAAATAGTCTTAAACTAACCCAAAGTGACCAAATTTTTGTAATTTTAAATGCTTGCTTACAACACAATTAAATGGTTAAATTTTGGTAATTACAATGTTTGGTAAAGATAAAAATAAATTTTTTGAAGATAGGAAAGACACTGAAAGGTCTCTTATAAGCGAGACAGTAAGTATAGATGGAACGGTTAACAGTTCCGGAGCTATAGATATTGCTGGTTTGATTAAAGGTCCTGTATATTCTAAAGAAGTAGTAATAAAAGAAACAGGTTCTATTTCAGGTTCGCTAGAGGCTGAGAGAGTTGAAATTCACGGACATCTTGATGGAAAAATTTCTGCTGAAAACGTTATAATTGGCAGCACAGGAGTAGTCAAAGGCGATATTGAATTCGCTAATAATTTAAGAACTGAAGATGGCGCAGATATAGAGGGTTATATTAAAAAAACTTCTACTGCAGGAAGAGACACCAGTAAAACTGGAGACTTTTTATTTTCTAAATCAAAAGAAAAAGAAAAGAATAAGAAAAATGGAAAGCCAGCAAACGGCCACAAAGAAAAAGACTCAGAAGTCTCAGTATAATCTACCGCACTATAATTTTCTTTAGCTTTGTAATATAAAATCTGAATGAGTGAATATAGGTGTAAGTCTAGCGGAATAATTGGTGCGGGAATACAAGGAGTATGTATAGGACTTCAATTATTAAAAAAAGGAATACCAGTAACATTATTTGACAGAGCATGTCCCTTAGACGAAGACTCTAAACCAACTTCATATGGAAATGCGGGACACTTCTCTCCATACGCTGTTTTGCAATTTAATAGACCGGATATTTTATATGATGTACCTAAAATGCTTCTAGGTTCTAATGGTCCCTTGGCTTTAAAATGGAATCATGTTCCTAAAATGATACCATGGTTTATAAAATATTTAAAAAATTGTAACAAAAAATCAATGTTGCATACGGCAAAGTATATGCATCAAATTCTTAACTTATCAATGGATGCTTACGAAGAAATATTTAAAGAAATTGACACTACAAATTTAATTGAAAAAAAAGGAATTATCTATATTTGGACAAACAAAAATATCAAAAGTAGAAATCTTGAAATAAAAGTAAGAGATGATCTGGGCATTAAGCAAAAACACTTGACTCAAAAAGAGGTTTTAGATTTAGAACCCAACTTAGAGCCTGTTTTCGATGCTGGAGTAATTTACGAAGACTCTATACATGCAAAAGATCCATATGGTATTTTAAAAAAAATATTTGAATTATTTTTACAAAAAGGTGGAAAATTTATCAGAGAAAACGTTAAAGAAATCAAGCAAATAAATAAAAACGAAACTTTAATCCAAACTGAAGCTAAAGATTATAAATTTGAGAAAAGCATTATTGCATCTGGAGCATTTTCAAAAAAATTTACCGATCAATTAGGAGAAAAAATTCCATTAGAAACCGAAAGAGGCTATCACGTACATTTTAAAAATATGGAAAGTTTAATTTCAAGACCAGTTATTTTTCTTGATAGAGGATTTGGAATGACACCAATGAACCAAGGGCTTAGGGCGGTTGGAACAGTTGAGCTAGGGGGTTTAAATAACCCGCCTTCAAAAAAAAGAATTGAATACGTTATTAAATGTGCGAAAGAACTTCTGCCACAACTTGATGTTCATAGTGACGAGTGGCTTGGGTTTAGACCAACTCTACCAGACTTTCTTCCAATACTTGGTCCGTCTCGTAAAAATAAAAACATTGTATACGCATTTGGCCATCATCATTTAGGCTGGACACTTGGTGCAATCACAGGAAAAATAATATCTGGAATAGTTGCGGAAGAAAAAACTAATTTAGATTTATCTCCCTACAGCTCTTCAAGGTTTAGTTAGGAGACTTTTTGTTAAAAAAAAATTTAGCTTATGTATTATTAATTCTAGCTGTATTGTTCTGGGCTGGTAATTTTATCGTTGGAAAATTTGCAACTTTATTTGAGATTCCCCCTCTAACTCTAAATGCTTTTAGATGGATTTCAGTTTGGTTAATCTTAATGCCTTTTACATATAAAGAAATTTACAACAATTTTACTTATATAAAAAAAAACTGGGTTGTAATCAGTTTTATGGGAGTAATTACAATAAGCACATTTAACTCAGTCGTTTATTATGCGCTAAATTATACGCAAGTAATTAATGCTGTTTTAGTACTTGCGGCAATTCCAGCGGCTACAATTGTATTATCTTCACTAATGAATATTGAGAAAACAAATATTTTTCAAATCTCGGGATTGTTTTTGTCAATTATAGGAATTGGATCAATAATTTCTTACGGTGATATTCAAAAAATAGTTTCTTTAAGTTTCAACAAGGGTGATTTATTGATGCTAGTTTGTGTAATAACTTGGGCATTATATTCAACTTTACTTAAAAAAAATAAATTTAAATTTTCACAGTTTTCTTTAATACAATTAATGGTTTCAGCGGGGTTACTTTTCTTGATACCACAGTTTTTTTATGAAAAATCAATTGGTTTAGAGGTAAATTACAATAAAGCTTTTTTTATAATTCTTTCTTATGTTGTAATTTTTCCAGCCATAGCCGCTTATTATTGTTGGCAAAAAGGTGTTGAGATAATAGGGCCAAACCGGGCCACCATGTTCATTCAGTTAATGCCTCTATTCAGTGCTGTTATGGCAATAATTATTTTTAATGAAAAATTTGAATTATATCATTTTGTTGGTGCAATTTTTATAGTAATAGGTATTTATTTATCAAATAAAAAAACCCATGATTAAAGTAGCTGTATTAGACGATTATCAGAATGCCTTTGAGCAAATAATAAACATTAAAGATTATAAAGATTCTTTTGAATTTAAAATTATTAATGAGCCTTTTGCCAATGAAGAAGAGACTGCTATAGCTTTAGAAGAATACGAAGCTATTTTTATCATGAGAGAAAGAACGCCAATAACTAGCTCTTTAATTAATAGCCTACCTAATCTTAAATACATAATGACTAGTGGAATGAGAAATAAATCTATTGATATAGAGACAGCGAAAAAGAAAAATATTTTTGTCTGTGGGACTGATATTAATCCTAATCCAGCAGCTGAAATAACTTGGGCGTTAATACTAGGGCTTTACAAAAATATGAAACAAGAAATTGACAACATGTTTCAAGGTTACTGGCAAACAACTATAGGCATGGAATTAAAAGGGAAAAGACTGGGGTTAATTGGTCTTGGTAAAATTGGATCTCAAGTAGCTACAATTGCTAAAGCCTTCGGTATGGAAGTATCCGCTTGGAGTGAAAATCTTAATTTAGCCTCTGCAAATGAAATAGGAGTGCTTCCTATGTCTAAAGAAGATTTGATAAAAACATCTGATATTATCTCAATACATGTGGTTCTTGGAAAAAGATATGAAAACTTATTTACTAAAAAGGAATTTAACCTAATGAAGAAAAGTGCTTTTTTGATAAACACTTCAAGAGGTAAAATAATCAATGAAAAAGATTTAATTACAGCTTTGGATGACGAGATAATAGCTGGCGTAGGATTAGATGTTTATGATATAGAGCCATTACCTCAAGACCATAAATTAAGATTCTTTCAACAAGCTTTATTATTTCCTCATATCGGGTACGTGACTGATGAAAATTATTCTAAATTTTATCCCCAAATGCTTGAAAACCTAAAGGCGTGTTTGAAAAAATCCCCAATTCGAGAATTGAAATAAAATAAACTTAAATTCAAATAGTTAATATTTAAAAAATTCAGTTATTGACGAAAATAATCAGTTGTGTTATTTTTAACTGTATTGAACTGCATGGTGGGAAATAATGTGAAATCCATTAACTGTTCCTGCAACAGTAAGAACTTCGGTTCGAGTCTGAGCGCCACCCAGTATAGCCCGTTGTTGAATGATGGCCAGGAAAAGTCTAATTCTACTAATTTATTAGCATCGGCATATTATTAATCGTTAAGCTTTAAAACTTAACAAAAAATAAAGGCCGTATGAAAAAAATATATTTAACTATTTTAAGCGCTATACTTTTAATTTCTTCAAGCAATCTTTTTGCAAAAGATATTCCTGTAATAGTAATTGCACCAGGAAAAAATATTCAATCTAAAAGTACAGTTGGTACAAATGTTACAGTGATAAGTGGAGATACCATTAGAAGTTCAAGTGATAATTTTTTAGGTAATATAATTGATGGAAATAGCACTAGTACAAATACATTTCAAATGGGCGGGCATGGAACAAATATGGGTATACAGCTTCGTGGTTTAGAAAAAAGGTATTCAACCGTTTATATTGATGGTGTAAAAATGTCAGATCCTGCTACTCCAGATAACAGTTTTTATTTTCAACATATTATGAAGGATTCCATAGAAAGAGTTGAGATATTAAAAGGAAATCAAAGTACTTTGTATGGCTCAAATGCTATTGGAGGAACAATACATATTTTTACCAAAAAAGGAAAAGAAGGCCACCGATCAACAACAAAAGTATCAGCTGGAAGCAATAAAACGACAAATGCTTATTACTCTGTTGATGGTGCTAACGATAAAATAGATTATTATTTAGGTTTAAATAGATTTTTAACTAGTGGAATTTCAGCCAGAAATGATGACGGTGAGAGTGATCAATATCGAAATAAGAGTTTAACTGCTAATTTTGGTTATACATTTAATGAAAATTTGAAAATTGAAAATTCTTTAAGAGTTCGAAATACTGACTTGAAGTATGATGCCGTAGCCCCGTCTAGTACAGATTTAAACGATAGAAGTGATGATATTACAGGAAATTATTCCTTAAGGATAATACAAGATGCGGGTAAAAATAATAATACACTTAGTTATAATAAATTACAAAGCGTAAGAAAAACTACTGAGACCGGTAACACAAAACAAAATTATTTTGGTTATAGAGATGCAGTTAATTGGACAGGGACATATAATTTTAGCCTAGACAATAGAATAGTTTACGGAGCAGAGGGAGAATTTGATGCAGCTAAGTATCTTGGTGATTATGCACCTTCACAGAAAGGTTGGAAGAAATCTCAATTCGACAAATATACAGACGAAAGTATTGTTTCTCAATTTTTTGATTATCAATTTAGACCTTTAGAAAAATTATACACAACATTTGGTTTAAGAAGTGATAAGCATTCTACAGCTGGAAGAAAAACAAGTGGCAGAACTACACTGGCTTACCGATTAGACAATATAAGTACAATCAGATCATCTTGGGGGACAGGTGTTAGGTTTCCAGCTTTGTATGACATACATTATGGTACAGGCAACACAAACACTAGTGGCGGAGGCAGTTATTCCGGAGATGGTTACAACAATGTAACAGCTGACGACCTTAAGTCGGAAAGAGCTAACAGTTTTGATGTTGGTTACGAAACTTATTTAGAAAACTTAGGTCTAGATTTTGATGTTAACTACTTTAATATTGAAATTAAAAATCCTCTCAATGGAGATATGAGAAATAATTGGAAAGTAAATAATACTAATGGTGTCAATACTAGTAAAGGAATAGAATTAGGTCTTGGTTATTCGCCGGATGACAAAAAATACGCAATAGACTTTGGTTATACATTCACTGATTCGTATGATTCAAATACTTGTGATTCTCAAATAGTGGGCTCTAACCGTGGTTGTGGTTTAGAAGGTGATGCTTTAGGTACTGCAAAAGTCAGGGTCCCAAAAAATGCTTTTTCTTCATCTATATCTCACAAAACTTATCCTGGCGTAACAAATACTTTAGGTCTAAAGTTTATGGGTGAAAGAAGAGACTTTGGAAATAACGCAAATGGATTTGCCGATGTTGTACTAGAAGATTATATGACTTTAGATTTTACAACAAATTACAGGTTTTTTAATACATATGATCTTACTTTTAGAGCAGGAAATATATTTAATGATGTATATGAGGAAGCACATATGTATTCAACTCAAGGAAGAACTTTCAATATCGGTTTAAACCGAGTATATTAATCTAATGATGAAAATACTGACAAATAATAAAAAATATTTTTTTCCTTTAGGGTTGGTATTAATTCTTTCGTTCTCGAGACTGATACCACATCCACCTAACTTTACCCCTGTAATTGCAGTAGCAGTAATGAGTAGTTATTTTTTTAGTAATAAATATATGGGTTTAGCAGCAATGTTTGTCTCTATGATATTAGCAGACTCTGTAATTGGTTTTTACTCAGGTATGTTTTATGTTTACTTTTCATTGGTATTAATAATCTTAATTTTTTCAAATTTGGCTAAATACATAAACTTTAAAAATTTATTTTTATACAGTCTATCTGGATCTGTAATATTTTTTATAATAACTAACGCCGGCGTATGGTTTAGCGGACTGTTGTATGAAAAAAGTTTTCAAGGTCTCTTAGAGTGTTACTACATGGCCATCCCTTTCTTTAAAAACACAGTACTTTCAACTTTAATATTTTCTTATTGTGCTTTTATTGCTAGCAGCATTAGAAAAACCAAGTTAAAAATCATATAAAGGGTCATTTTTTTAAAAATTTATTTCTATTTGTGGTTGTGTTTGATATAATCACTTTAATTAGTGTTGTTTTTTTTAAATTTAAAAAAAATCCAATTACGTTAAAAAATTAAAAATTAGTAAGGTGAAATATATATGACTATGAAGAAAACATTTTTTTTATTGTTTACAGTGCTTTTATTGAACGGATGTGCAGAATCAATCGCTTTAATAGGAAGTTCTGCTGGAGGCGCATCAAGTGGAAAAATACTTCAATCATCTTTAAATTCCGCAGTAAGTTATGGAATAAAAAAACAAACTGGCAAGACTCCGTTAGGGCACGCCCTTGCATATGCAGAAGAAAAAAATCCTGAAAAAAAGAAAGAGACATGCGCTTCATTTGTTAAAAAAACAAATGCAGAAATTTGTGCCATTCTAAAAAATCAAATAGCTCTAACAAAAGTTAAAATTAAAAATAAAAAAGAAACTTATGAATCATCAAAAAAACATACCTCATCTTTACAACCTATTTTAGATAAAAAATTTAAAATTAAGTATTTAGACCAATAACTGCCTAGAAGCGGAAACCTAAAGTTAAAAAAATAAAATTTAACTAGCGCAGGTTGTATTAAATTAATCTTTACAACTAATCTATTAGTTTTTTTATTTAACTGAATGAGGTATATCTCAAACTAATTTAAATAAATAATTCAAAAAATATTAATAGATCATGAAGTATACATACTTTTTGCTACCACTTTTAATCTTGCTTAACGGTTGTGTTGAGTCAGTCGCTTTAATTACTAGTTCTGCTGGAGGCGTATCAAGTGGAAGAATACTTCAGTCGTCTTTAAATTCAACAATAAGTTATGGAATAAAAAAA
>Ga0114997_10002004_pt1 | contig 16650 bp, 16 predicted proteins | sample ArcticOcean_MG_C_2_FD_87045 | JGI IMG/M metagenome (GOLD analysis project Ga0114997, IMG submission 87045) | Marine microbial communities from western Arctic Ocean - ArcticOcean_MG_CB4_136 | ecosystem: Environmental > Aquatic > Marine > Oceanic | place: Arctic Ocean: Canada Basin | collected...
ACACTCTCTTCTTCATTAGTATTAGTTTTAAGATTCTTATTTTCATCGCTCGTAGTAGGATTAATATTTTTTTTTATATCTGATTTTGTCATCACGTTGTTATATGGTTATTTAAAAAAAAAATACTAGTGTAAATGCATAAAATTAAAGAAATTTTAGTTGGGACCAATAACATTGGAAAATATAAAGAAATTTGTGATTTATTACCTAAAAAATTAATAAAAAATTCTCCAAAAAAATTTAATATTTTTACACCAGAAGAAACAGGTAAAACCTTTGAGGAAAATTCAATGTTGAAAGCTTCTTATTTTTCTAAAAAAACTAATTTAATTTGTTTATCTGACGATTCGGGTTTAGAGATAGATTTGCTGGGAGGTCGTCCAGGAATTTACTCCGCAAGATGGAGTGGGCCAAATAATGATTTTAATTTGGCAATTAAAAGAGTTTTTTACGAAATGACTAAAGCTAAAAAAAATTGGTTAAATGATAATGCAGCAAAATTTATTTGCTGTTTAACGCTTTATTTCCCTGAAGGAAAATATTATACAAGCAGAGGAGAGGTGGAAGGAAAGATTTCAAAAATAAAAAAAGGCACTAAGGGTTTTGGTTATGATCCAATTTTTATACCAAAGGGATACAATAAAACTTTTGGTGAAATGAATCCTAAAAAAAAACTTTTAATTGATCATAGATATAACGCATTTCTTAAACTAAAAAATTTTTTTATTAATATACTTTAATAAATTTTTTTTTGCTTATTTTATAAATTTTTAGTTTTTGTATGCTTAAATTATTTTCAATAAAAAATTCACCATGGATTCCTTTAAAACCATCTTTATTATTTAATTGTTCAGGACTAAATTGCTGTTTATTATTATACCAACAGTAGTAGATTAGTCCAAGCGCATCGTAAGCCAATATAGCAACTTCATTAGGTTTTTCTTTGTAATTTTTAAAATATTTCCTTTCAAATTTTTTATAGTTATCAAAGTCTATTGCTGGAAAATGTAAATTTTGCGCTGCACTTTCATTAAAAAGCGTTTCATCAAACCATTGATTAATAGTAAAAAATTTTACTACTTTATTTGATACATCAGAAAATATAAAAGATGTTAAAATGCTTTTTAATCTTTCTCCAAAATCAAGCACAATCACTGAATCAAAATTTACCTTACCCAAAGTATGTTTTTGTTCTAGTATTTTAAGTTCACTTTTATCTTTATATAAATCAGATTTTTCAAGTATTAGAATTCTTCTTTCAAGGTCTTTTTTTCTCTCGTGATATTTTGTCAATTTTTCAATTTCCCCAGTTATTTTTTTGGGATTTGAATCGTATAAAAATTTTCTATTGAACTTTATTGAACTGCTCTTAAAGATATTTGCCTGATCTATATATTGCGATTTTGGCGACAAAAGCAAGGTTTTAGACAGTTCAATTTTGTTAAAATATTTTATTAAAGTATTGAGCTGCGATTTAATATTAACTCCAAAAGCAATTGTATTTTTAGGAATATTTTGTGTCTTATTTGTTAGCGAAATAAATGTAATATTTTTTATTTCATTTAATCTTTCTAAACTCTCAAAAAAAACTGGCCCTATTACAATTTCAATTCCTAGTTCTTCAAACTCTTTTGCTGCAAGATATGAATTTAATGCATTAGCCTGACTATCTTTAGGATAAATTTTTATTTTCTTATTTCCAATATCAAACAAAGCTAGTTGTATTGCCTTTAAAAAAGACTGCCCTATTTCTTGAAATGGTCCAGACAAAGGAACCAAAATACCTATTTTTAAGTTCTTTGCTTCTAAACTTTGATTAGAAGCGCTACTGTTTATTGTAAATAATAAATAAGTTAGTATTGAATAAATTAGAAGTTTTTTCATAATTTTAATTAATATAAAATGCAATTTAAACAGTAAATGGACAAACATAAACAGCAAATTCTCAATCCTGGGCTTTATATAGTTTCTACGCCAATAGGCAATATGGAAGATATAACATTTAGAGCTTTAAATGTTCTAAAAAAATCAAACATAATTTTATGTGAAGATACTCGTAGGTCAGGAAAATTACTTTCTTACTTTGAAATAAAAAATAAACTTATGTCCTATCATAAATTTAATGAAAAAAAAATTACAGATAAAGTAATTCATGATATTAAAAATGAAAAAGTAGTTTCATTAATATCAGATGCTGGAACTCCTACAATTTCTGATCCGGGGCTTGTACTAGTGAAGAGATGTTTTTTAGAAAACCTAAATATTTATCCAATACCTGGAGCGTCAGCTGTTACCTCAGCAATGAGCATTTGTGGATTTAGTGATCAATACTTATTTTATGGTTTTTTATCAAAAAAAGAAAATGAATTAAACAGAGTGCTTACCAACTTAAGCAAAATTAATTATACAATAGTTTTTTTTATTCCAGGTGTAAAAATAAACTTTTATATATCTAAATTTAAAAATTTTTTTTTTGATAGACAAATATTTATTGCAAAAGAGATGACAAAAATTTATGAAAATTTTATAAGAGATAAAGTCGAATCCATCGGAATCCAGGCTGAAAAGCAAAAAGGTGAGTTTACTGTTGTTCTATCAGAAAAAATCATAGATAAAAAAAGCAAAAAAGAGATTGCTGAATCAGTTAAGATTGAAATTAAAAAAATGATTAATAAGTATAGCCATAAAGATGTTGTGGAATTCATATCAAAAAAAGAAGATTTGTCTAAAAAAATGATTTATAATTTTTGTTTATCACTCAAGAAAAATTAATGAAAAAAAATATTATAACATTATTTATACTTTCATTTTTACTAAATGCGTGTATTGGCTCTTCAACTACAGGAATTTTTGGTTCAGGAGTTAGCATTGCGCTGGACCCAAGAACATTGGGTACTCAAATAGATGATTCGATCATGCAAAAAAATTTGCAAACTAGATTAATTTTACATAATAAAAAATATCTTATTAAAATTTCTGTAAAAGTACTTGATGGAAGAATTTTTTTAGGTGGAAAAGTTGACGAGCCAGAAGAAAAATTAAATATAACAAAAATGGCCTGGGAAACAAATGGTGCAAGATCTGTAAAAAATAATATTGGAATAAAAAGAAAATTTTCTTTTAAAAATACAGCAATAGATATTTTAATTACATCTCAATTAAAAGCTGCTTTAATTTTAAATAAAAATGTTAAAGCCTCAAACTTTAATATTGATACAGTAAATCAAAAAACGTATATTTTTGGTATAGCTAAAGATGAAAATGAGAAAAAAGAAATTATACAAGAAGCAAAACAAATAGTAGATCTCAAAGAATTAGTAAGTAGTATTTTGTTTGTATCAGATTTAAGCAGACAAAAAGAATAAGTTATTTTTTTTTAACGTTCTTATAATCAATGATATCCGAAGAGTAAGCAGCAACTGAAGCTAAGTTTAGAATTTCGCTGGTAGATGATCGTAATGGAGCAATTTCAATAGGTTGTGCCAAGCCTATTAGTAAAGGTCCAACTATTTTAACTGCGCTTAAGCTTTTCATCAATTTAAATGAAATTGCAGCACTATGCCTTCCAGGCATTATCAAAACATTAGCATTACCAACCATTTCTGAGAAAGGGTAAAGTTCTTTATATTTTGAATCCAAAGCTACATCTGGTTGCATTTCTCCATCAAATTTGAATTCAACTTTTTTATTTTTTAATATTTCAACAGCATCTCTCAAATTTTTTGTTGCTTTAGTTTTTGGAGTTCCAAAAGTCGAATGAGAAAGAAAAGCAACTTTCGGTTCATAGCCAAATAATTTTACTACTCTTGCAGAAGATTCAGCTATTTTAGCAAGCTGTTCAGCGGAAGGAATTTCATGCACAGCTACATCAGCTACAAAAACAGTTCTACCTCTATTAACCATTATATTTAAGCCAAAAATTATTTCATCTTTACGAGCTTCCGCCACTCTTTTTACCTTATCTAATGTTGATGTATATCTTCTTGTATTTCCTGTAACCATCGCATCTGCATCTCCACAAGAAACCATACAGCTACCCCAAATAACTCTATCATTTCTTATTAATCTATCGCAGTCCCTTTCAAGCAGACCTTCTGATCTTTGCATTTTTTCGTAAAGAAATTCTGCATACTTTTTTCTTTTTTCACTATCTGTAGAATTAATTATTTCAATATTGTAATTTTCATCTAATCCAATTTTTTTGAGCTTTTCTTTTACAATTTTATTTTTTCCTATAAGTATTGGAATGCCAAGACCATTACTTTTAAAAGCTATCGCAGCCTTTAATGTATTTTCATCTTCACCATCTGCAAAAACAACTTTTTTTTGATTTTTCTTTATTTGAGAATTTATACCCTGCATTATACCTGCCGAAGGATCGAGTCTTTGTTTTAATTGTTCTTTGTAAATTTCAAAATTCTCTATTTTTTTTCTTGCTACTCCACTTTTGATTGCAGCTTTAGCTACTGCAATTGGTATTACACTAATTAATCTTGGATCAAAAGTTGATGGAATTATATATTCTTTTCCATACTTTGGTCTTTCTCCACCCATAGCAGCCACAACTTCATCAGGAACATATTCTCTTGCAAGTTTAGCTATTGCATAAGCGGCAGCTACCTTCATGTCTTCGTTAATTGTTTTTGCTCTAACATCGAGTGCTCCCCTAAAAATATAAGGAAAACCAATCAAATTATTTACTTGGTTTGGATAATCAGATCTTCCAGTCGCAACTATAGCGTCATCTCTTACTTCATTGACTTCTTCTGGAGTAATTTCAGGATCAGGATTTGCGCAGGCAAAAATTATTGGATTTTTAGACATACTTTTCACCATCGCTTTTGTAAGCACACCTTTAGTTGATAAACCTAAAAAAACATCTGCACCTTTTATTGCTTCTTCAAGAGTTCTATGTTTTGTTTCAATTGCATGAGTAGATTTCCACTGATTAAGTTTATCTCTGCCTCTATAAATCACACCTTTTCTATCAATCATCGTAATATTTTTATTTGGAACTCCACTATTCTTAAATAAATTTGTACATGCCATTGCTGATGCTCCAGCTCCATTCACGACAATTTTAATATTTTCAATTTTTTTTTTTGATATATCTAAGGCATTTATTAAAGCTGCTAAGCTTATTATAGCAGTTCCATGTTGATCGTCATGAAATATAGGAATATCTAATTTTTTTTTTAATTCTTCTTCTATTATAAAACAATCAGGTGCCGCTATATCTTCTAGATTAATTCCACCAAAACTTTTTCCAATTACAGATATACAATTAATAATTTCTTCAGCACTAGAAGAATCTATTTCTAAGTCAATAGAATCAATATCTGCAAAACGTTTAAATAAAATTGCTTTCCCCTCCATCACAGGTTTTGAAGCAAGAGCTCCCAAATTACCCAACCCAAGTATTGCGGAACCATTACTAATTACTGCAACAAGATTGCCTTTTGTTGTATAATCATATGCTGCATCAGGATTTTTAGCTATCGCTTTAACAGGAGCTGCTACACCAGGTGAATAAGCAAGCGCCAAATCTCTTTTGCTAGTCATTGGCTTTGAAGATAAAATTTCAATTTTTCCAGGCTTACCGCTATTATGATAATCTAAAGCTTCCTGGTCTGTGTATTTATCTATTTTTGATTTTTTCTTCATTTAAAAGTGGGTATCTTGTAATTGTCACAAAATTAAGGCTTATATGTCAAGATGAACTTAATCGCATCAACCTCTATATTTAGTTTTTTTACTTTAATTAGTCGCATACTTGGTTATGCAAGAGATTTTTTAATAGCTATTTTTTTGGGTACTTCTATTTTTGCTGATGCTTTTTTTGTTGCGTTTAGACTTCCAAATACTTTTAGAAGATTGTTTTCGGAAGGAGCTTTTAATGCAGCGTTTATACCCAGTTATGCAGCGGCGCTTGCAACAAGTAAAATAGAAGCAGAAAATTTAGCAAAAAACATATTTAATTTACTTTTTATTATTTTATTATTTATTGTATTGGTGGCTGAAATTTTTATGCCACAACTAGTTTTTTTAATAGCCCCAGGATTCCATGAAGATCCTGATAAATTAAAACTAGCTATAAATTTAAGTAGAATTACTTTCCCTTTTTTATTTTTTATATCGTTGGCTTCATTTTTTGGAGCTATACTAAACACATATAATAAATTTGCTATTGTTGCCGCCGCACCTATTATATTAAATATATTACTAATTGGATCGCTATTATTTTCACAATTAGTTAACATCAATGAAGTTGTTGCAATGTCATATGCAGTTTCACTTTCAGGATTATTACAATTAATAGTCCTTTTATTTTTTGTTAGAAAACATTTTATACCTAATCTAAGTATCAAAATAAAAATAAATGAGAAAATAAAATTTTTTTTTAGAAAGTTATTTCCTAGTATTTTTTCATCCGGGGTAACCCAAATTAATATATTAGTTGGAACTATAATTGCTTCTTTTCAAGCTGGAGCAGTTTCGTATCTTTATTATGCTGATAGAATATATCAAATTAATCTTGCTGTAGCTGGAATTGCTGTGGGCACAGTTATTTTACCAGAACTATCTAAGCATGTAAAAAATAATAATTTTGAGGAGATAATAAATTTACAAAATAGAGCACTAGAGCTTTGTTTATTTTTATCTGTACCAGCTGGAGTAGCTTTGATTATGGCTTCGGAACAAATTGTTACATCACTATTTGGCTACGGTTCATTTGATAATGATAGTGTAATTAATACTGGCATTGCTCTCACTTTTTTTGCTTTTGGTGTGCCCGCCTACTCTATACTAAAAATTTTTTCAAATTTCTTTTTTGCAAGGAATGATACCAAGACACCTTTTTATCTTTCCGTTATATCAGTTGTCATAAATATAATTATTAGTGTTTCTTTTTTTAGTAAATTTGGTTTTATTATAATAGCGATAGCTACTTCAATTTCTTCCTGGATAAATGTTTTAATGCAGTATTATTTAATAAAAAAAAAAAATTTACATATTTTTGATAGTAAATTTATATATAAATTTCCACGCATGATATTATCTGCGGTTGCAATGGGAGTAGTTTTATATTTATTGTTAGCTTTTTTTTCTAACAAATTTTATTATAATGAAAGTTGGAAATTTATTTATTTATTTATTATAGTATCAATTAGTTTAATAAGTTATTTTTTAATCTCAAATTATTTGGGAGCTTTTAAGTTTAGAGACATTAAATTTAAGAAGTAAATTTTATATATGACTAAAAAAAGAATATTTTCAGGAGTACAGCCTACAGGAAATTTACACTTGGGGAATTATTTAGGAGCAATAAAAAGTTTTGTAGATTTGCAAAATAAATTTAACTGCATTTATTGTATAGTAGATTTACACGCTATCACCAATCGTCAAGATCCAAAAAAATTAAAATTAAACATTTTAGAAATTGCAGCCAGTTTTATTGCTTCTGGACTAGATCCGGATAAAAATATTATATTTAATCAAGCAAGTGTAGCAGCTCATAGTGAATTAGCATGGATATTTAATTGTGTAGCCAGAGTTGGGTGGATGGATAGAATGACACAATTCAAAGAAAAGGCTGGTGAGAACAAAGAAAATGCAAGCGTTGGCCTGATGGTTTATCCAAATTTGATGGCAGCTGATATACTTTTATACAAAGCTACACACGTACCAGTGGGTGATGATCAAAAACAGCATTTAGAATTAACTAGAGATATAGCTAAGAAATTTAATAATGATTTTAACTGCCAAGGTTACTTTCCAATAGTAGAGCCGTTGATCCCAAAAGAAATATCTAGAGTTATGAGTTTAAGGGATGGAATAAAAAAAATGAGCAAATCTGAAGATTCAGATTATAGTCGAATTAATTTGAAAGATGATAAAGATTTAATTGTAAAAAAAATTAAAAAAGCTAAAACTGACACCGCTGCCATTCCATCAGAAAAAGCAGGACTTAAAAACAGACATGAGGCAGCTAATCTTATATCAATATATGCAAGTTTAAATAACGTCGATTTAGAGAAAGTCTTAAAAGAATTTGGTGGGAAAAATTTTTCCCTTTTTAAGAGTAAGTTAAGCGAATCTATTATTGAAAAGATTTGTCCAATAGGGTTAGAAATAAAAAAATTACTGCACGATACAACTTATCTGAGTAACGTATTAGAAAAAGGTTCAAAAAAAGCTGATTTAATAGCAAAACAAAATCTTAAAGAAATTTACAATATTATAGGACTTACGAAGTTTTCTTGATATAATTTGATTTTTATATAATACTAAATTACTAATTATGATTGAAACAGAGCATACACCCAATCCAGATACGTTGAAGTTTTTGCCAGGGAAAACAGTTTCTGAAATAGGGCCAATAGAATTTTTAAAAAATAGTAAAAACATTTCGGTCCCATTGGCAGATAAAATTCTATCTATGCAAGGAATTACAATGGTATTTTTTGGAGAAGATTTTGTTACTGTTAAAAAAGATAAAGATCTAAACTGGGATGACTTAAAGCACAATATTATTTCTGAAATAAATCATTATTATTCTCAAGGCAACAGCTCTATTATAAAAAAAAAATCAAAAGAATCTTCGACTGATTCAAAAAAAAATGATGAAGATGAAGTTGTAAATAAAATTAATGAAGTTTTAGATTCAAAAGTTAGACCAGCCGTGGCAAAGGATGGTGGAGACATAACGTTCAAGTCCTTTAATAATGGCGTGGTTACAGTTGAGTTAAAGGGAAGCTGCTCTGGGTGCCCTAGTTCAACCATGACTCTTAAGCAAGGAGTACAAAATTTGTTATGTCATTATATACCAGAAGTAAAAAGTGTTGAAGCAAACTAATAAATGTCAAAAAAAATAGAAAAGCTTTTTAAATCATATCGAGATCAGCTACTTCATTTAGCAAAACTTTACGGAATTGTTGAAGTAAAAAGCTATGCAAGAAGTTCAAAAAAATTAACAATTTCACAATTAGAACTACTGTTAATAAAAAATCATATTAAATTACCTGTTAATAGGTCTAGTGATAAAGCGCTTGCAAAAGAAGAAACAAAAAAAAATACTATAACGAATATTTATTTAGCATTTTTTGTGATTTTTTTTATAGCATCTTTAATTACGGTGCGCCCATATATTAAAAATGTAGTAAACGAAGTTAAATTTACTTATGTTTCTGAAGAATACCAATTAGCAAAAAATAATAAAGTTAAAAAAAAATCTGAAGAAATTACAAAAGAAGAAAAAGAAGAAGAAGAAGATGAAAAATTTGAAAATACAGTAAGTTTAAATACAGCAACAACATTAAACCTTTTTGAAGATTTAGGTTATGACCTTAAAGTGATTAGAGCTGGAGGCAAAGTAAAACCAATATATCTTACAAAGCTTCCAAAAGATCTTAAAACTTTGGGTGATAAAACAAAAAGAGAGTTATTTATTCGAATTGTTTTGCCATTAATACTTGATGAAAATCAAAAGATTACAGATGATAGAAAAAAACTTTTTAAAATATTAAAAAAGAATTTTAATACAATAGGAGAAAGAGTTTGGCTCAAAAGAAGGTTTAAAGAGTATAGGATTTCTGACGGAGATCTTTCTAAACTTAAAATGAGAATGGACATTGTTCCTGTATCAATTGCATTAGCTCAAGCAGCAAATGAAAGTGGTTGGGGAACGTCTAGATTTGCTCTAGAAGGTAATGCTTTGTTTGGACAATGGACATGGAGCAAAAAAGGAATTTCACCAAAAAAGAAAGATAAAAAGAAAAATCATAAAGTATTACAGTTTCAAGTTCTTAAAGCTTCAGTTAAAGCGTATAAAAATAATCTAAATACACATAACGCTTATAAAGAATTTAGAGAGCAGAGAGCAAAACTTAGACAGAATAATAAAGAAATTATTGGAACAGATTTAACAAAGTACTTAAGTAGATATGCCTCAATAGGAGAAAAATATGTACGAATTTTAGATCAAATTATTAAAAAAAATTCTTTAACAGATTTTGATTCTTCAGACCTTCTATCAACAAAATCTAAAAAAAGTGTTTCATTATAAAGCTGCGTATTAGTATTCGGCAATTACATATTGAATACCAAGCCATCTCCACTTACCACTTTCATCTTGAAGAGAACAATTTATCCTCCCTCTTTCACTTTTAAACTTTTCTTTAAGTAAAATATTTAATTCATAATTGTTTATAAATTGAATATCAGATTTTCTCCAAATATCACCCTCATTAGAATAACAATTAATATTTTTAATATTAATTAATTTTGCAAAAAATTTTATTTTTACTTCAGGTGGGTTTTGGCTTCCTTTAAGGTAACGATCTTTTGGTGTAATACTTTCATATGGAAAAGGTAATGTTGAGAGTATTGTTTTAAATCTTTTTAATTCGCCATATTTTTCATTAATAGGAAATCTTGGTAATTCAAAAAAATCTTTTGTAGGATCAATTACTCCAGAATGTTGCCCAAAAGCATAATTAAAATTTAGATCATTAACTATTTTTTTTAAATTATTACTGTATTCTCCAAAAGGGTAAGAAAAAACTTTTGGAGAATATCCAAGTTCTTTTTTAAAAATACTAATAGAAGTTTTTAAATCATTTATTATTTTTTTATTATTCCAGTCAATCAAATATTCATGGGAATGACTATGATTTCCAATAGAAACTAAATCATTTTTATGTAGTTCTTTAATTTGGGCCCATGTCATATAGCCATTTTGCCCGACTTCTCTTGTATTTACAAAAAGTAGAAATGGTATTTTTTTTTTCTTAAGTATAGGCCAGGCATTTATGTAAAAAGATTCGAATGCGTCATCAATTGTTAAAAGTATATAATTTTTATCCATATTAGTTTTAATAATTTCATCAAATTTTTTAAAAGTAATAAATTCTATTTTTGCTTCATTTATTAACTTTAGTTGTTCTACAAAAATTTCACTTTTTATATTAGTGGATGGATATTTGTTTTCATCAAATCTATGATACATTAAAGTTATTACACCCGCTTTTGAGTTAAAATTCTCTAAATTAATTGCAAAGGATTTACTTATTGATAGTATTAGTAGTATCAATACAGAAATTATGAATTTTTTTTCAATAGATTGCAGCACAAATATATCTTCATTATTTATAAAAGTTAAAAATAAAACATTTAGCAAAGTTTTGCAAAGTGATAAATTTAGTCACGATTTACTAATGAAGAATATTTTAGATTTTTTTAATGAAAACAACTTAAATTTTAGTGAACTAGCTGCAATTTATGTGAATCAGGGACCAGGGAATTTTTCTGGATTAAGAGCATCTCTTGCAACAGCTAAAGGTATAAGCATATCTAAAAATTTGAATTTGTATGGATATAATACTTTTTTATGGTCTTGCGCAATGTTGTTAAATAAAGAAAATACAATCTATAGTTTTATTAAATTTAAAGAAAAATATTTTTTTAAAAAGTTTGATAAAAAACTTAAAAATATCTCAAAAATTCAAGAAATTAGCAAGGAGAATATAATAAAAGATTATAGTAACGAATTAAAAGTTATTCCTAACAATCTAAAAAAAAATTTTGATGATAAAATATTAAAACTTAGCAATCTTTGTATTGTTGAATTGGACCATAATATGCTCGAATCTCTCCAATTAGAAGGTTTATTGAATAAGGATTTGATTAAGCCATTATATTTGAGTTAAAGTATTTTTTAATATTTAAATTTATGAGTAATAAAATAGAAGAAAAATGTATTAAAAACGGTGTAAGACTTACTGATCAAAGAAAGCTAGTAGCTAAAATTATGTCAGAGTCAGATGACCATCCTGATGTAGATGAATTACACAAAAGAGTGAGCAAGGTAGATTCTAAAATTAGTATTGCGACAGTATATAGGACTGTAAAGTTATTTGAAGAATCTGGAATTGTGGCAAAACATGATTTCAAAGGAAATAAAGCAAGATATGAGCAGGCTCCACAGGAACATCACGATCATTTGATTGATATTAACACTGGAGAAATAGTAGAATTTGTTAACGAAGATATAGAAAAATTACAAAAACAAGTCGCTGAAAAGCTTGGATACAAACTTGTTGATCATAGACTAGAATTGTACGGTTCAAAAATAAAAAATAAAAAATAAAAAATTGTCAAAAAAAATTTTTATAAAAACTTTTGGATGTCAAATGAACGAATACGATTCAAATCGTATTTATGATTTAGCTTCAACAATTGGTTTTAACAAAACTAATACAAAACAAGATGCGGATTGTTTCGTATTAAATACTTGCCACATAAGAGAAAAAGCTACTGAGAAAGTTTATCATGAAATTGGAAGGTTAAAAAAATATTTTAAAAATTTAAAAAAACCTTTAATTATTGTTTCAGGATGTGTAGCACAAGCAGAATCTCAAGAAATGATTAAAAGAGAACCTTATATCGATATGATTGTAGGACCACAATCTTATCATAAAATTGGAGATATGATTTTGAATCATCAAAGAAAAAAAATTAAGTTAAATGAAACAGATTTTGATGTAATCAATAAATTTGATAAATTAGAAAATATTTATAATTCACAAAATAAAATTTCATCTTATTTAACAATACAGGAAGGTTGTGATAAATTTTGTAATTTTTGTGTTGTGCCATATACGCGGGGACCAGAATATTCAAGACCGTATAGACAAATTATTAATGAAGCAAATCAACTGGTGCAAAATGGAGTTAGAGAAATCATTTTACTGGGTCAAAATGTAAACGCCTACAATTTTAAAGAAAATAATAAAAATTATGCACTCTCATCATTAATTAGAGAGTTAAATAAGATAAAAAATTTAAAAAGAATAAGATATATGACCTCACATCCCAAAGATATGACTAATGATTTAATTAATTGTTATGGAGATTGTGAAAAGTTAATGCCTTTTCTACACCTACCTATTCAAAGTGGATCTGATAAAATGCTTAAGTTAATGAATAGAAAACATAACAAAAAATATTATTTATCAGTCATAGAAAAATTAAAAAGTATTAATAAAGATATAAAGTTTTCAAGCGATTTTATTATTGGCTATCCAGAAGAGACAGAACAGGATTTTCAGGATACAATTGAACTTATTGAGAAAATAGGATTTTTTAATTCTTATTCTTTTATTTTTAGTCCTCGACCAGGAACACCAGCGGCAAAAAAAAAATTTAATAATTTAGAAGAAAATAAAAAAAGATTAAAAAAAATTCAAAGCACTCTTGAAAATTTTCAAAAAAAAAATAATGAAAAGTATTTTAATAAATTTTGCGAAGTTTTAATTGAAAATAAGCTTGATAAACAAGAAAAATATTTTGGTAGAACAAAATTTATGACTCCAGTTAAATTTCATTCAAACAATTGTAAGCCAGGTGAATTAGTAAATGTAAAAATTACATCGTTTAATCAAAATGGTTTATTTGGAGTGTACCAGAACAACAAAGTGGAGGCAGCTTAGTTTTTATGAAGATAGAAAAAAAGAAAAAAACATCTTTTGGCAACGACAAGAAAGAGGAGTCAATAAATATTAATATTTCTGATAATGAAATTTTGATGGGTGTAGCAGGTGAATTTGATAGTAATTTAAAGGAGTTGGAAAAGTTAACGGGCGCTGAAATTTTTTTTAGAGGAAACTCGATCACAGTTAAGGGACATAAAATCTTAATTAGAGATGTCAAAGATGCTATACATTATTTAATTGATAGGTTTAGATCTAGTAAAAAAATTAGTAAAAATGATATAATTTCATCACTAAATAAAGACATGTTAAATGAAATAAAAAATCAATCTACTATTCAAGCTATTCAAGATATAATAAAGACACCAAAAAAATCTGTAATACCGAGATCAAAAAAGCAAAAAGAATACGTTTACTCACTCAAGAACAATCAAATAACAATGTCATTGGGGCCGGCTGGGACTGGCAAAACCTATTTGGCTGTTGCTGCAGCACTTTCAATGCTTATAGAAAAAAAAGTTGAGAGAATTATATTATCTAGGCCAGCCGTTGAAGCAGGCGAAAGACTTGGCTTTTTACCGGGAGATATGAAAGATAAAATTGATCCATATTTAAGACCTTTGTACGATTCTTTATATGAATTATTTGATTATGAAAAGATTCAAAGAAAAATCGAGTCTGGTATTATTGAAATAGCTCCATTGGCTTTTATGAGAGGAAGAACTTTAAAAAATTCTTTCGCAATTCTCGATGAAGCTCAAAATGCAACCTCAACACAAATTAAAATGTTTTTAACTAGAATAGGACATAATTCAAGACTAGTAGTTAATGGCGACCCTTCTCAGGTAGATTTGCCAAATAAAAATCATTCTGGCCTAGTACAATCACACAATATATTAAAAGACATCAAAGAGATAGGTATTGTAAATTTTGATCAAAAAGATGTAATAAGACATCCTCTTGTTACAAAAATTGTCGAGGCATATCAGAAAAATAATAATGATAAAGGTTAATATTGTAATAAACACAAAACCTTGGAGAAAAAAAATTAACAGTCCCGAAATATATTTTAAAAAAAAATTAAATAAAATTTCTAAAGTTGAATCAATATTTAAAAAAAAAAATATAATTTTTACAGTTTTATTAACTAATTCATTAGAAATAAAAAAACTTAATAAAAAATTTAGAAATAAAAATAAGCCAACAGATGTTCTGTCGTTCCCCTATTTTTCAAATAAAAAATTAAAAACAATAAAAGATAAAAATCTATATATAGGTGATATAGCAGTAGCGTATGAAATTATTCATTCTAGATCTCAAATAAATAACTTTTTTTTAGAATTTGATAAAGCATGGATCCACGGTTTTTTACATTTATTAGGATACGATCATATAAAGAATAAAGATTATATAAAAATGGCAAAAATAGAAAAAAAAATTATAAATTTAATTAATTAATTTTTTAGGATTTCATTTTGAATACTATAATAGACAACAAATTTTTAATTTTATTCTTTACGCCTTTTTTGTTAGGTGCATTAACAACTTTAGGATTTTCACCAAACAATTTAACGTTGGTAAATTTTTTTACTTTTCCAATTTTATTATTTTTAATTTTTGTTGTTAAAAAAAAGACACAATTCAAGTATAGAAAAAAAAAGTCCCATAAATATTTTTTTTATTTAGGTTGTGCATTTGGTTTTGGCTTCTTTTTATTTGGAAACTATTGGATTACAATATCTTTAACACACGATGAAGTATTTAAAAATTTAATCCCTTTAGCATTTTTACTTATTCCTTTATTTTTATCTTTATTTTTTGGGCTAGCGATATTTTTGGTGGGTCCTTTTGCTGAAAAGAATATTTTTTTTGTTTTAACTTTTTCTTTAGTTTTTTCTATATTTGAGTTTTTGAGAGGAAATTTATTAACTGGGTTTCCTTGGAACTTGATAGCATACACATGGTCTTGGTCTACTGAAATAATTCAAATATTATCAATAATAGGCACATATTCTCTTAGTCTAATTTCTATAACGCTTTTTTGTACGCCTTTTATTTTTTTTCGAAAAAAAATAAGAAAAAAAAATATTTTTTATCTCTTAATTTTAATAATTACTTTTATATGTAATTATTATTATGGACTTTCTAAAACTAGTAATCATTTCAATTATGACAAAAATATTAGTGTAAAAATAATTTCTCCAAATTTATCTCTTAAGACATATAATGAAGAAGATGAAATTTTTTATTTAAAACGGCTAATAAAAATCAGCAATCCAGAAAAAGACAAAAAAACCATATTCATTTGGCCAGAAGGAGTATTTAATCAAACTTATTTGCAAGATATTAAAAGATACAAAAATTTATTTGATGAAAATTTTTCAGAAAATCATTTAATTATTTTAGGTATAACTAATTTTGAGCATTTATTAGAAACTAACAAACAGAAATATTATAATAGTTTGGCAATTATAAATTCTAAATTAGAGGTTTTGTTTGTATACAATAAAATTAATCTTGTACCATTTGGTGAATATTTGCCATTGGAAAATTTTTTCTCTAAATTTGGGTTAAAAAAAATAACTGCTGGATATAATTCATTTTCTCCAGGTAAAAAAAGAGAAATTATAAATTTAGGTAGTCTATTCAGCAAAAAGTTAATTCTTCCACTAATCTGTTATGAAATTATTTATCCTGGAAGTATAAAAAGAAATGACCAATTTCCAGATCTAGTAGTTAATATTTCAGAAGATGCGTGGTTTGGGCAATCAATAGGGCCTGAACAACATTTTATAAAAGCCATTTATAGATCAGTAGAAGAAGGTGTTTTTATCGCAAGATCAGCTAATAAGGGTATTTCTGCTTTTATCAATCCAACCGGGAAAGTAATAAAATCACTTAATACGGGAGAGTCAGGTAATATAGAGCTAAATTTTCCCTATTTCTACCAATCAACTTTTTTTTCAAATTATGGAAATAAAATATTTTATTTAATAATTTTTTTGTATATGTTTTTAATTTTAATTTTTAAAAAATATAAAATTTAATGAGTAAAAAATCTTATTTATTTACGAGTGAATCAGTTTCAGAAGGTCATCCTGATAAAGTTTGTGACCGGATATCAGATATGGTTGTGGACACGTATCTTGCTAAAGAACCT
>Ga0114997_10002006_pt1 | contig 16644 bp, 17 predicted proteins | sample ArcticOcean_MG_C_2_FD_87045 | JGI IMG/M metagenome (GOLD analysis project Ga0114997, IMG submission 87045) | Marine microbial communities from western Arctic Ocean - ArcticOcean_MG_CB4_136 | ecosystem: Environmental > Aquatic > Marine > Oceanic | place: Arctic Ocean: Canada Basin | collected...
AGAGGATAAAAAAGAAGAAGACAAAGAAAAAAGCGCTTAAGACTTAAAACAACTATCATCTTAGAGTAACTTATGGCTAAAAGAGATTTTTATGACGTCTTAGGTGTTAGCAAGAATGCAAGCCCTGAAGAATTAAAATCTGCTTATAGAAAATTAGCAGTAAAACATCACCCTGATAAAAACCCTGGCGATAAAATTTCAGAGGATAAGTTCAAAGAAGCAGGTGAAGCATACGGTATCCTTTCTAATACAGAAAAAAAACAAAACTATGATAATTTTGGTCATGCAGCTTTTGAGGGTGGCGGTGGTGGAAGACAAGGTGGTGGCTTTGGTGGTGCTGATTTTTCGGATATTTTTGAAGATTTTTTTGGTGATTTTGGAGGTGGTGGAAAATCGAGAGGAAGAAGTACTAATAACAGAGGTTCTGATTTAAGATATGATTTATCAATAACTCTTAAAGAAGCATATGAGGGGAAGAAACAAGATATAAAATTTTCAACAACAGAAAAGTGTACTACCTGCAAAGGAAATGGTTCTAAACCTGGTCACTCTTCTGATAGATGTACAATTTGCGGAGGTAATGGCAAAGTAAGATCTAATCAAGGTTTTTTTACTGTCCAACAAACCTGCCCTCAATGCCAAGGAACTGGTGAGGAAATCACTAATCCATGTACTGATTGTAACGGTCAAGGTAACAAACAAACATCAAAAAAAATATCAGTAACCATACCTAAAGGTGTTGATGATGGAACAAGGATAAGATTGGCTGGTAAGGGTGAAGCTGGTACCAAAGGTGGAGCTAGTGGAGATTTATATTTATTCATTAATGTTCACTCTCATGACCTCTTTAAAAGATCAGATGAAAATTTATTTTTTGAGTTCCCAATTTCTATAGCTGATGCTGCATTGGGAACTACAATCGAGATACCAACAATTGATGGTGGAAAAGCAAAAATTAAAATTCCAGATGGAACTCAAAATGGAAAGCAATTTAGATTAAAAGGTAAAGGAATGCCTTACATACGTGGTAGTGGAAATGGTGATCTTTATGTCCAGGTGAACACTGAAGTTCCTATTTCATTAAATAAAGAACAAAAAGAACTGCTTGAAAAATTTAGAGAAATTGAAAATGACAAGTCCAACCCAAGTATCAAAAAATTCTTTCAAAAGGCCAAAAGTTTTTGGAAAAATTAAAAGACTAATTAAAAAAAAAAGGTTAATATTTTCCTAGATGAAAAAAATTAACTTAGCAATTTCTGGTTGTCTTGGAAGAATGGGGCAACAACTTATTAAATCTTTAAAATATAATAAAAACTTTAAACTAGTAGCTCTAACAGAAAATAAAACTATAACTAAAAAAATAGCTGGTATAAACCTTGATTTGAATACGGAACAAGCTTTTAAAAAAACTGACGTGATAGTAGATTTTACAGTTCCTAAATGCACTCTAGAAATCCTTAAAATTGCATCAAAGCTTAAAAAAAGAGTGGTTATTGGAACAACTGGATTTTCTAAAAAAGAAGAAATTTTAATTAAAAAATTTTCAAAAAAAATTCCTATATTGAAAGCTGGCAATATGAGTTTAGGCGTTAATTTGTTAATGTATCTGACGGAAATAGCTTCGAAATCATTAAATGATGATTACTTGAGCAAAATATTTGAGGTACATCATAAGCACAAAAAAGATTACCCCTCCGGAACTGCTTTAATGCTTGGAAAAGGTATCGCTGATGGAAAAAATAAAAATTTTTATAATTTAATTGGTAGAAAATTTTTGAATAAAAAATCTTTTCCTTATGGACAAAAAATTAATTTTAACTCAATAAGAAAAAATGAAATTATTGGAGAGCATGAAGTAACATTCTCTAGTGGTAAAGAAATAATAAAATTAAATCATGAAGCATTTGATAGAGCCCTATACTCGGATGGTGCTTTAACTGCTGCAAAATGGCTTATAAATAAAAAACCTGGACTTTATTCAATGAGAGATTTACTGAATTTTGAATAATGAATGAAAAAGAAAAAACAAAAATAATACTTAAGATTTTAAATAAAATTTATCCAACAACCCCTATTCCCCTAAATTATAGAAACAAATTTACTCTTTTGACATCAGTTCTTTTATCAGCACAGTGTACTGATCTGAATGTTAACAATGTAACTAAGAATATATATCCAAAATATTATAAACCTGAACACTTCGTAAGGTTAGGTAGAAAAAGAATTGAAAAATTAATAAAAAGTATCGGTATCTTTAGAATTAAAGCAAAAAGTATTTATTTAATGTCAAAACAACTATTAGAAAAACATGGAGGCAAAGTACCTAAAAGCTTTGTGGAACTCGAAAAACTACCTGGTGTGGGCCATAAAACAGCGAGTGTAGTCATGTCTCAAGGTTTTGGTATACCAGCATTTGCAGTCGATACCCATATACACAGATTAGCTCAAAGATGGGGATTAACAAACGGTAAAAGTGTTGTTCAAACTGAACAGGATTTAAAAAGGCTATTTCCAGAAAAAACATGGAGTAAATTACATTTACAAATAATTTATTATGGAAGAGAGTTTTGTAAAGCAAGAGAGTGCTATGGTATAACTTGTCAGATTTGTACGACTTGTTATCCTAATCGTAAAAATCTGATTAAAATAAAAAAAGCTTAATATGAAAATACTAGGAATAGGTAATGCTATCGTTGATGTTATATGCAAGGTAGATGATCAATACTTGATAGATAATGAATTAACAAAAAGTACCATGAAATTAGTTGATGAAAATGAATTTAAAAAACTTTTATCTACCCTCAAAATTGAAGAAACCGTCTCTGGTGGATCTGTTGCAAATTCTATCGTTGGGTTATCCCAATTAGGAAATGATGTAGGATTTATTGGAAAAATTAACGATGACAATCTAGGCAAAAAATATGAAGAAGGCTTAATTAATGAGAAGGTACAATACTTTTATAAAAAAAAAGAAGAGATCTCACCCACAGGAACATGTTTAATCTTAATAACACCTGATGCAGAGAGAACTATGGTAACTTTTTTAGGGATAGCTGGCAAAATTAATAAAGAAGATATTAATGAAAAATCAATAAAAGAAAGTGAAATGATATTTCTTGAGGGATATTTATGGGACGAAGGGGAGCCAAAATCTGCCTTTGACAAAGCAATGTTATTTGCTAATAAAAAGGCAATGTCTTTATCAGATCAGTTTTGTGTAGAGAGACATAAAGATAATTTCTTAGATCTAGTTAAAAATAAACTGGATATTACTTTTGCGAATGAACAGGAAATTAAGTCTTTAATTAATACAAATAATTTTGATGAGGTAATAACATTTGGGAAGCAATTAGGAAAGGTTCTTATTATTACAAGGGGAGAAAAAGGAAGTATTGCTATAAAAAATAATGAAGTTACTGAATGCAAAAGTAAGTCAAATTTAAAAATTATTGATTTGACAGGTGCTGGTGACTTATTTGCAGCAGGATTTCTTCATGGTTTTGTAAATAATTTATCTATAAAAGAGAGTCTTGAGAAAGGCACAGAAATGTCCTCAAAAATAATTCAAAAGGTTGGTGCTAGATTAAATTAAAATCATTTTAATCAATAAAATAGCCATTTTTGTGACTCAATATAAAATTTTCATCATTAAATTTATTAACAATTTTTTTTCGCAATCTATAAATATGTGTTTCAACAGTGTGTGTTTCCATATCAGGTGAATAGTCCCAGATATTTTTTTGTAAATCTAAAACATCATGCTTAGTTTTTGTCTCATTTAAATATAAAATAATTTCAATTTCTTTTTCAGTCAACTTTAAACTCAAATTATCCTTAGAAAAAAATTTGGAGTTTAAGTTTAAATCATAACCTTTAATATTAATTTTAGATTGATAATTAAATTTTAATTTAATTAATTGGATATTAATTACTTCTAAAAGCTTATTTAATGGTAGGGGAAAATTTTTAAGATCTAAAAAATTTTTTTCTTTTATATACTTATTTAATAATAGTTTATGATTGGATTTCGAGATTATTATAAAGTTTACAAAATCTAAATTACAGCTCTTAATAAAATCATCTTCATTTTCATATTTTATAATTTTAAAAGGTAAATTTTCTTTAATCTCATCCAAGATTTCATATAATGGATTGAAATTTATAATAAAAAAAATTTGCTTAATCATATTTAATAATAGCTATGATAATTCATGTAAAAAATAAAAACACCCTAATAATTGATGATTTTGAATTCAAATGTTGTGTGGGGAAAAATGGATTAAATTATAATAAAAAAGAGGGAGACTATTCAACACCAAAGGGTCTATTCAATTTAAAAAAATTATATTTTAGGGAAAATAGGGTCGATATTCCTAGATGTAGAATTAAAAAAAAAATTATTAGGAAAAATATGGCTTGGTGCGATGATCCAAAAGATAAGAAATACAATGAAGAGATTAGAACACACAATAGAAATCTCAAAGAAAATTTATATAGAACTGATCATAAATATGATTATTTAATTTCAATTAATCATAATGAAAAAAAAATTCCAAATAAAGGAAGTGCTATTTTTATTCACTTAACAGTTAATTATGAACCAACATCTGGATGTATTGCTCTAAAAAAAAAAGACTTTGAAATTTTATTAAAACTAATTAATAAAAAGAGTAAAATTAAAATTGGCTAATCTCGACCACCAAAAATCTTTGAACCTATCCTGACATATGTGGCATTATTTTTAACGGCATCTAAATAGTCCTCTGACATACCCATACTCAAATCTTTAAAGTTTAATTCTTGATTGATTCTATTCATTTCAAAAAAATACTTTTCAGTATTTTCATTATTGGGAGGAATGCACATTGTTCCTATAATATTTAAATTCAAATTTTTACAAAATTCATAAAAATTATCTAATTTTTCTTTACTTATTCCTGATTTTTGATCTTCGTTACCAATATTGACCTGTATAAATATCTTGGGGTTCTTTCCTTGTTTAACTTGTTCATTAGAAATTTTTATAGCTAATTTTTCACTATCTAATGAATGTATATAATCAAATATTCTTAGAGCAGGTTTAACTTTATTTGTTTGAAGTCTGCCAATCAAATGTAATTTAATATTTTTATTGTTATTCTTTAAATCTGTCCATTTATCAATGGCCTCTTGAACCTTATTTTCTCCAAAATGTTTTTGTTCATAGTCAATTAGGGGTAAAATTTTACTCATTGGGAATGTCTTAGTTACCGCAATAATTGTTGGAATTTTAGTATTATTTAGTTTCTCTTTTATTGTTTTCTCAATTAAAATCAGGTTATTTACTATTTTATGCATAGAAAAAAATTAAATATATTTTGTTTTATTTCAACTTATGACAGAGATTATATCAAAAATCTTGATAAGGAAGTTAATATAATATTTAGAAACTATAAAAAACTACAAAATATAAACGAATTAAAAGCATTAAAAAATTTCTGTAAATCAATAAATAAGAAAGTTTTTTTAGCTAACAATATGAAACTTGCTCTTACCTTAAAGTTTAATGGTGTTTATATCCCTTCTTTTAATAAGCAAATTAATTTTACTATGAATAAAAATTTAAAAAACTTTACCATACTTGGTTCTGCTCACAGTATTAAAGAAATTAAAGAAAAAGAAAGGCAGGGTGTGGGGGTTATCTTTATTTCACCAATTTTTGAAGTTGATAAATCTAATAAATTTCTTGGTGTTCAAAAATTTAATTTTTTATCTTTAACAACGAATAATAAGGTAATTGCTCTTGGTGGTGTTAATAATAGTAATATTAAAAAGCTTAATTTTATTAAAGCGAGTGGTTATGCTGGGATTTCTTACTTCAAAAAAAAACGGCCCCATAAGGGGCCGCTTAAATATTTTAAATCTTTACTTAATTAGAATGCAAATGCTAGACTAACTTCAGTAACTGAATCTTCTGCAGCTGAAGTTCCTCCAACATCGTCAGATTTGTTCATGAATGCACCTAAAGTCATAGATCCCATAGTGTAAGATACTGCTACACCACTGTCTTCTTGATCAACTTTAGCATTTGATTCAAATTCAACAGTAGACATACCGTAAGATATAGACAAATTTTCATTTACTGCAAATGATGCAGCAACATGATTTCTATCTACATCTGAATTCGCAGCAGATGCATCAATTGAAGTTGTTTGAAAACCAACTGTAACTGCACCAGCGGTGTAAGTTACACCAGCTGTAGTTAGGTCAGTTCCTGTATTTACAGTAGCACCGGCTTTATCACCAATACCTAAAAATACATTTGCTCCACCAACTTCACCAGAAAACACTACAGATTTTGAAGATTCTGAAGTAGTTGCAGGCGCGGCTGCATCATCTGGATTGTAAGAAATACTAACACCAACTCCTGAAAAAGTACCAGCATAACCTAGTGTACCTTTGTTAGAAATTGTAGCGATACCGTTTGCTTGACCATCTAGGTCATCCCAAACTTCTTCACCAGCTGTAGGCATTTTATCGTCATAAGCTGAAATACCAGTAGAACCAGCACCATCAGAATAAGATAATGTACCCATGTCACCCATATCAAGTTTTAAAGTTGAAGATGAGAACGCAGCGTCAGTCATTGTATAACCATAATTAATAGTCATACCGTTATCTAAATCTCCTGATCCAGAAAAACCAATACCTTGGCTCATTGAAAAAGGGTTTCCTGTTACTTCTGATTCATGTTGTGAAACATAAGTAAGTTTTGCTGTTCCAGAAACTGATAATTCACCAGCAAATCCAGAAGTAGCAACTAGAGATCCTGCTAAAGCAGTAAGCCCTAATTTTTTCATATTTGTCATAATTGACTCCATTTTTATTTATTATAATTAATTATAAATTAGGTCTTAGATATCACTTCTAGACTAATTTAATTGATGATTTATTCATTAAAAGCTAAAATATTTGATAATGTTGCTAATTTACAACAGTTTTTGATCAATAAAACTCTTTATTTTAGCTATTTTCTAATTTTATTATTCAAACTATGTGTTATTCACATTATCATTAATTTTATTAATAAAAAATACTACCTAAATGAAAAAAATCAACTTTATAATTTTCATCTCTTTTCTTATCTTATTAACTTCATGTAGCGCACTTAAATACAAAAAAGTTGATGCAAAAGAATTTCCACCTGAGCCTGAAAAAAGAATTCAAAAAAATATGAATGAAGGTAGGGGGCTTAAGATTTTTGGAGGAAAAAAAAGAGGTGGTGAATTTGAATTTGCAAATTCCAACCCATTATGGAGAGCTTCATTAGATATTATTAATTTTATGCCTTTACTGTCGGTTGATTATGGAGGGGGTTTAATAATAACTGATTGGTATAATGACAATGAACAAAGTCAGGATTCTATCAAATTAACAATACAATTTTTATCAAATGAGGTTAGAGCTGACGCCTTAAGTGTAAAAGTTTTCAAAAAAAAATGTCTATCAAATAATAATTGTACAACATCAAGTACTGATTCAAAAATTAATAGTGACTTAAAATTAGCTATTTTGAAAAAAGCTGCTTTGTATGAAAAAGAAGGATTTAAAAGTCAAAATAACAATTACAAACTTATTACACCTGGTTCAGCAGGAAGAAGTAAAGCTAAATAAACTTAAATATATTTAAAAATCTTGCCGTGGAAAGATATAACTTCAAAATAATTGAAAAAAAATGGCAAGAATATTGGAAAAAAAATAACACTTTCAAATCTAAAGTAATTAAGGGTAAAAAAAAATTTTACTGCCTTGAAATGTTTCCGTATCCCTCAGGCAATATACACATGGGACATGTCAGAAATTATACCATAGGCGATGTGTTGGCTAGATTTAAATCAATGCAAGGATTTAATGTTCTACATCCAATGGGATGGGACTCATTTGGTATGCCAGCCGAAAATGCTGCGCGGTTAAATGATTTAGACCCAAAATCTTGGACTGAAAAAAATATATCTACAATGAAAAGTCAATTACAAAAATTAGGCTTGTCTATAGATTGGGATAGAGAGATATCTACTTCCTCAGAGGATTATTATAAGCACCAACAAAAGTTTTTTCTTGATCTTTATGATAAGGGACTTGTTTATCGTAAAGAAAATTATGTTAACTGGGATCCTGTGGATCAAACAGTATTGGCAAATGAACAGGTTATTGATGGTAAGGGGTGGCGCTCTGGCGCTCAGGTTCAAAGAAAAAAACTAAATCAATGGTTTTTTAATATTTCTAAATTTTCTGAACAACTTCTGAGTGGGTTAGATAACCTTCCTACATGGCCAAATAAAGTGAAGACAATGCAAAAAAATTGGATTGGTAAATCTTTTGGTTGTGAAATACCTTTTGAAATAAAGGGTAAAACATCCTTAAAAGAGATAAAATGTTTTACTACTAGACCAGATACTTTATTTGGGTTTTCTTTTTTGGCAGTTTCAATTGATCATCCACTATCAAAATTTTATGAAGAAGATAAAAAATTTTTAGCATTTAAAGAAGAGTGTTCGAAAACAGGAACTACAGAGGAGGCTATTGCTCAAGCTGAAAAAATTGGATTCAAAACAGACCTGTTTGCAGTCAACCCTTTAGATAAAAACAATAAGGTACCAGTTTATTTTGCTAATTTTGTTTTAATGGATTATGGTTTCGGTGCGGTGTTTGGATGTCCTGCACATGACCAAAGAGATTTAGATTTTGCAATAAAATATGATTTAGAAATCAAAACTGTTGTGAGACCTCAGGATGAAAAGGATGATTTCAAGGTCACCAATGAAGCTTATACGGGTCCTGGCGTGATTTTTAACTCAAATAATTTAAATGATTTAATTGCTCCAAACGAATCAATTTTAAAGACAATTGAAATGCTTGAAGAGCAAAAGAAAGGAAGTAAAAAAATTAATTTTAGACTTAAAGACTGGGGCATTTCAAGGCAACGTTATTGGGGTTGTCCTATTCCCATTGCCTATGATGAAAATGATAAAATAATTAAAATTCCAGAAAAAAACCTTCCCGTTAAACTTCCAGAAAAGATTAACCTTAATACAAAAGGTAATCCTCTAGAACACCAAAATGATTGGAAGTACATTGTTATAAATGGGAAAAAATATAAAAGAGAAACTGATACTCTCGACACATTTGTTGACTCTTCTTGGTATTTTTTAAGATTTTGTTCAAACAATAATTCAGATTATGCATATGACATTGAAGAAATAAATTATTGGATGCCTGTTGATCAATACATTGGTGGAGTAGAACATGCAATTTTACACCTTTTATATTCTAGATTTTTTATGCATGCTATTGCTTATAAAAATGAAAATTTTAAACATCTAGAACCATTTAAAGGTTTGTTTACTCAAGGAATGGTTTGTCATGAAACTTATAAAGATCAGCATAATAATTGGATGAGTCCAAACGAAGTAACAACTGAAGATGGAAAGATTTTTTTTAAAAAAAATAATTTAAAAGAAAGAGTTACTGTTGGTCCAGTTGAATCAATGTCCAAATCAAAAAAGAACACGGTAGAACCAGAAAAAATGATTGAACAATTTGGTGCAGATTCTGTGAGACTTTTTATTTTATCTGATAGCCCACCAGAGAAAGATGTTCAGTGGTCGGAGCAAGGAATGATAGCATCGTATAAATTTGTCCAAAAATTATGGTCCCTTAATCAAAAAGTTAAAGAAAAAATAAAAAACCAGAATAAATCTAATGAAAGTTCTGAAAAACTTTCAGAATTTACCAATCAGCTAATAGATAAAGTCACGAATAACTTAGAGAAATTTAATTACAATGTAATCGTGGCTAATTTTCACGAGATGTATAATTTTATCTCAAAATCTGTTGATGATTTAGATAGAGAAAAAAACCTGAAAGAAAATTATATTAAAATTCTAAACTTGTTATTTCCTCTATTGCCTCATTTTTCTTCACAATGCTTGGAGGAATTCAATATTTTAAATGGAGGAAAATGGCCCACTGTAGATCTAAAATATTTAAAAACTGACAGTAAAGAAATTGTAATTCAAATTAACGGAAAAAAAAGGGCAACAATCAAGGTGGAAGCAGAGAAAAGGGAACAAGAAATAATCTTAATGGCCAAAAATACTGAATACTTTCAAAAAAATTGCTTTAATATGAAGATTATAAGAAGCATTTATGTAAAAGATAAGTTGCTGAATTTAATTGTTAAATAAACTTATGAAAAAAAATATTTTAATTCTATTCTTTATATTATTTATTGGATGTGGATATAAACCAATTTATTCAACTAGTAATACAAATTTTACTATTAATGAAATTGAATATGATAGAAATAAATTAAATAAAATAATTGATAACAACTTAAGCTCATATCAAAACAAACAAGATAAAAAAATTATTTATAATATTAAGATTAATTCTAACGAAAAAAAAATTATAACCCAGAAAAACTCAAAAGGTAATCCATTCAATTTTAGAATGTCTATATTCGTTAGTATAGAAGTTTATGAGAATCAAAAATTGAAAATGAAAAAAAGCTATGAAGAAGCATTTGATTATGAAAATAAATCGAAAAAATTTGAACTTAGACAATATGAGGATGAAATAAAAATTCAAATCCTTAAGAAAATTTCTAATAAAATAATCGCGGATTTATACTCAATTAAATGATTTTAAAATCATTTGAATTAAATAAATTAAAATTAAATAAGCACAGTTTTTATCTTTTTTATGGTAACAACGAAGGTTTAAAAGAAGAGACTATAAAAAATTTATTTGAAGAAAATTATCTAGATAAAATTCACAGATATGAAGAAAAAGAAATATTAGACAATACGGGTAATTTTTTTAATAGTATCCTTACAAAATCTTTCTTTGATAACGAAAAGCTTATAATTATAAATAGAGCTACAGATAAAGTTAAAGAGATAATAGAAGAGCTAATAGAAAAAGATCCACAAGATATTAAATTTATTTTAAATTCGAAAAATCTTGAAAAAAAATCTACATTAAGAAAATTTTTTGAAAAAGAAAAAAAAATTATATGTGCTCCATTCTATGAAGATAATAATCAGACATTAAACACTATAATTAGCCAGTTTTTTAGAAATAAAAAAATTCCAATATCACAACAGTTAATAAACATTTTAATAGAAAGAAGCCGGGGTGATAGAAAAAATTTAAATAATGAATTAGAAAAAATTGAAAGTTTTTCATTAAATAAAAAAAATATAAATTTTGAAGAAATTATTAAACTCACAAACCTTGCTGATAACTATAGTGCATCAGAACTTATTGATCACTCTCTCGCTAAAAACACTAATAAAACTGTCACTATTTTAAATGAAAATAACTACTCAGATGAAGACAATATAATAATTATTAGAACATTATTGGCAAAGTTAAAAAGATTGTTAAAAATTTATGAACTGGTTGATGAAAAAAATGATATAGATCTAGCAATTTCTTCTTTTAAACCACCTATTTTTTGGAAGGATAAACCATTAGTAACTCAACAAATAAAATCTTGGGAAAAAGATAAATTAAAAGGTTTAATTTATAAAAGTAATGAGATTGAATTTTTAATTAAAAAAAACTCAAGTGTAGGAAAAAATATATTATCAGATTTCATAATTAATAATTCTAAAAAAACTAATAATTAGATTTTATAATTTCAATTATTTTATTTAGCTGATCAAGGTCTTTGTACTCTAACATAATTGTTCCTGTATTATTTTTTTTGTTTTTAATCAAAACATTTAATCCAATTTTTTCTGTAATTGAAGATTCTAAATTTTGTAAATTTACATTCTTCGGAGTTTTAAATGACTGTTTCTTTATTTTAAAAATTTTTACGAATTTTTCTGTTTGCCTTACAGAAAGGTTTTTTTCAACTATTTTATTTGCAACAAATTCTGCATTATCCAATCCAACTAACATTTTTGCATGACCCGATGATAATTTTTTTGTTTCAATTAATTTTAATACTGGGTCTGGTAAATTCAGTAATCTTAAAAAATTAGCTATATGGCTTCGACTTTTCCCAATAAATTGAGCCACTTTTTCTTGATCATAAGAAAAGTCTTCAATAAGCTTTTTATAACCGCGTGCTTCTTCAATTGCGTTTAGATCATTTCTTTGAACATTCTCAACTATAGCAAATTCTAAAGATTTTAAGTCATCTACATTAGTAACAAAAACGGGTACTTCGTGTAATCCTGCCTTTTGTGCTGCTAACCACCTTCTCTCCCCAGCAATTATTTCATATTTTGAGCTATCATCACTAGATTTTCGAACAATAATTGGTTGAATGATACCTCTCTCTTTTATTGAATTTGTTAATTCTTGTAAGCTATTTTCCTCGAATATTTTTCTTGGTTGAAATTTATTGCTCTTTAGATCACTGATAGAAATTTTATTAATATTTGTTTCTATTTTTGTTTCACCTATTAAAGATGACAGTCCTCTACCCAAACCTTTTTTTATTTTGGTAGTGTCCATTATGCAGCGCTTCCTATTTTTTGTTCTTGATTTATAAATTCATCCGTGAAGCTAAAATATGATTTACTTCCAGAGCATAACTTATCGTAGATTAAAACTGGCATACCGTGAGAGGGTGCTTCGGATAGTCTAACGTTTCTTGGTATGATGGTAAGATAAACTTTTTCTTTAAAATAGTCCCTTGCTTCTTTTTCGACTTGTGCTGAAAGCTTGTTTCTCTTGTCATACATAGTCAAAAGGATTCCTCTAATTTTTAATTCAGGATTTAGATTAACTTTTATTCTTTCTATAGTTTTTATTAGCTGCGTCAGCCCCTCTAATGCAAAAAATTCAGTTTGCAGAGGTACCACAAGAGAGTGAGAGGACACTAAAGCCATAACTGTAAGCAAACTTAGTGAGGGCGGACAGTCTATGAGTATATAATCATAATACCCTCTAGAATCATTTAAATAAGAGGCTAATTTAACCTTCAATATAAAGGCTCTTTCATTATCGTTAGCTGTTTCCACTTCTAATCCAGACAAATCTACATTAGAAGTAATAATATCTAAATTGTTATATTCCGTTTTTCTAATCACCTCTGGTATTGACCTTGTTCCGTTCAGTACACCATAAATCGTATCACTAGAATTTTCTAAGTTAGATAGACCAAGTCCTGTTGTAGCATTTCCTTGTGGGTCCAGATCAATTACTAAAATTTTTTTTTGATGTTGAGCTAAACCAGCTGCAAGATTAATGACCGTTGTTGTTTTACCAACTCCACCCTTTTGATTTATTATGGAAATAATTTGCATTTAGTTTTTTTTTTTTATATTTTTTATATTTAACAAAAATGAATCTTCACTAGTAATACTTTTTTTCTTTTCAAAATCAAAATCCCAGTTTTTTAAAGTTTCTTCTAAAACTTTTTCACCATTTTTCCCCATGAACAAAATTAAATTTTTATAATTAGCAAAATTTTTATTAATTAAATCTAAAACTACTGGTAAGGGCTTAAAAGCTCTTGCCATTATAGTACCTGACTCTAAATTTTGTGCCTCAAAAATATTTTCTTGTATCACTTCTGTGTTCAATTTGAGCTCTCTTGATACTTTTCTTAAAAAGGCACTTTTATGGTGACTTTTTTCATATAGGTGTACTTTTGCAGATTTCTTTAAATTTTTTATCATTATTGATATAATTATCCCCGGCATTCCTCCACCTGATCCTATGTCTGTTATTATTTTATTATTTAAATCAACAAATTCAATAATTTGTGCTGAATCTACTATATGACGTTTTCTAATTACCTCATTTTTTGCAGTTTCTTTACCTATAATGTTAATTTCTTCATTTTTTTTCTGAAGCATAGTAATAAATCTTTCAAATTCTACGAATGTTTCACGTGGAACATTTTGATCTATCAGTAGTGGATATTTTTTTAAAATTTCTTCCATTAAGCTATAAGCTTAATAGACTTTCTTTTTACATGTGACAACAAAATATATACAGCAGCTGGAGTTATTCCATCAATACGCAAGGCTTGCCCCATTGTTTTTGGCTTTATTTGCTTGAATTTAGCTTTTACTTCATTTGAAAGTCCAGAAAGTTCATCATAATTAACTTTTTCAGGTATTATTAAATTTTCATCTCTTTTGAAAGCTAGTATATCTGCTTTTTGTTTTCTAAGATAACCGCTGTAATGAGCATTTATTTCTATTTGCTCGTCTATTTTTTTATCAAAAAAAGGTATTTTGGGCCAAATTTCTCTTATTTTTTTCATATCAACATCTTTTTGAACTAATATTTCATTAGATCTTCTTAAAACACCATCTTTTGCTATTTTTATATTAAATCTTTTTATTCTAGTTGGAGATATGGATGATTCAGACATTATTTTTGATATAATTTGTAATTGATATTCTTTTACTTTAAAAATCTCTTTTCTTTCATTAGAAATTAAGCCAATCGCACTACCCTTGTTTGTTAATCTTTGGTCAGCATTATCAGCTCTGAGACTTAATCTATATTCTGCTCTTGAGGTAAACATTCTATAAGGTTCAGCAACACCTTTTGTTACTAGATCATCTATCATAACTCCAATGTAAGCATCTGACCTATCTAAAATAAATGGCTCCTCTTTCTTAAAGGATAATGCAGCATTAATTCCAGCGATCAGCCCTTGAGCTGCTGCTTCTTCATAACCAGTGGTTCCATTTATTTGTCCAGCAAGATACAAATTTTGAATTTTTTTAGTCTCTAGAGTTAAAAATAGTTCTCTAGGGTCTATATAGTCATATTCTATAGCATATCCTGGCCTAATTATTTTAACATTTTCTAAACCATTGATATTATTACATATTTCTTGTTGCACATCCAAAGGTAGTGAGGTAGATATTCCATTTGGGTAAATTGTGTGGTCATTAAGGCCTTCAGGCTCTAAATATATCTGATGACGGTCCTTATCTGCAAACTTTACTATCTTATCCTCTATTGAAGGACAGTATCTTGGACCAACCCCCTTTATACTTCCTGAATACATGGCACTTCTTTTTATATTTTTTTGAATTATCTTATGAACTCTTTCATTCGTATAAGTCATCCGACATGAAACTTGTTTGTTTAATTTTTTTTTAGTTAAGAAAGAAAAAAAATAAGGATCATCATCTGCAAATTGTTCTTCTAGATTATCATACTTAATTGTTCTAGCATCTAGCCTTGGTGGTGTCCCTGTCTTAAGTCTTCCTATTTTAAAATCATATTTTTTAAGTTGTTCACTTAACCCTGTTGAAGGCTTTTCATCAAACCTTCCTGCTGGTGTCTTCTCATCACCAATATGGATCAAACCATTCAAAAATGTGCCAGTTGTTAAGATTAACTTGCCACATAAAATTTTTTTACCTGACTTTGTTTCAAAACCACTTATAGTGTTTTTATAAAAATTAAACTTTATTACAGGATCAGCAAAAATACTTAAATTACAATAGTTTAGCAGTTTTTCTTGCATATATTTACGATATAATGATCTATCTGATTGAGTTCTAGGTCCTTGAACAGCAGGTCCTCTACTTCTATTTAATAATCTAAATTGTATACCAGATTTATCAGCAACCTCGCCCATCACACCATCTAGTGCATCTATCTCTCTAACAAGGTGACCTTTACCAAGACCACCTATTGCTGGGTTACAAGACATCTCTCCAATGGTCTCAATTTTATGAGTAAATAGGGCAGTGTTGACTCCAAGACGTGCAGAGGCAGCAGCAGCTTCACAACCAGCATGACCACCTCCAATAACAACTACCTCGAATGATAAATCATTTTTCATAAGTTAAATTTATAACTGATATAAATATTTACAAGCAGACAGAATTTTTTTAAGAAATAATTCTTAAGGCAATTATTGCTATATTTTTATAATTAAATTGATTAATAAGTTATATTTATCAACAAAAATGATAAAAATAAGCTAAAAATTCCCTTAAAATGATACTTATTTGCCTATGCAAAAATCGTTGAAAATACTACCTAATATCTCTTCAACATCTACTTTTCCAACAATCATTCCTAAATGTCTAGTTGCTAAACGAAGATCTTCGGCAGCTTTATCAAAGTCCTCTGCTTCATTTTTTTCTTCAAAGTTTTTTAAATAATTTAAACATTGCTCAAGATGTTGTCTGTGTCTTTCACGCGTAATTAAAATATCCTCACTTATGATAAATTTATTTTTTAATTTATTTTTAATCTTTAAAATTAAATCTTCTAAGTTAAGATTATTTTTTACTGAAATTAAAACATGTTCATAATCTTTTATATTCAGATTTAAATCTTCATTTAAAAGATCAGATTTATTAATTACAAGGATTGAATTTTCATCCATCAATTCTTTCAAAACACCTTTAAAATCAACACTTTTAGCTTCTATAACAATCAACTTTAAGTCTGCATTTTCTGCTTTATCAAGTGCTAATTTTATTCCTTTTTTTTCTATTTCATTTTTAGAGTCCCTGATTCCTGCAGTGTCGGAAATTACAACTGGATAGCCATCAATATTTAAATGTGTCTCAATTACATCTCTTGTTGTTCCAGCTATTTCTGAAACAATTGCTGCATCTCGATTTGAAAGGTGATTTAGTAAACTAGATTTTCCAG
>Ga0114997_10002008_pt1 | contig 16635 bp, 8 predicted proteins | sample ArcticOcean_MG_C_2_FD_87045 | JGI IMG/M metagenome (GOLD analysis project Ga0114997, IMG submission 87045) | Marine microbial communities from western Arctic Ocean - ArcticOcean_MG_CB4_136 | ecosystem: Environmental > Aquatic > Marine > Oceanic | place: Arctic Ocean: Canada Basin | collected...
ATCGGCGAGCAGGCGCAGCTCGCACTGTAGCTTCGTTGAGAGAGCGGAGTTCACTGCCTCAATGAGCACGACGTCCGTCTCGATCTGAGAAGAAAGAAAGTGCGGCGGAGGCAAGAGGAGGCAAGAGGAAGCAGGCGTGAGTGAATATTGGACATGGTTTTGGCACATTCTTCGCGAGTTTGCACGCACTTCGCGAGTTCGCATGAGGAGAGTCCGGGCGAGGAAACCACGCCACTGCCACTTGTTCCCCGCAAGGCTGAGCGAGCACATCGCAGTGCATATCTGTGTGTGTGGGAGAAACGAGCGAGAGAAAGTAACGAGTGTGAGAGCAGCGCAATGCAACCAGCGTGTGCAAGCACACACACACACAGAGAGAGAGAGAGAGAGAGAGCGAGAGAGAGAAAAGAGCTTTTTTCTTTCTGTTTTTGTTCTTTTAAATAGTAGTATAAAAGTATTCTTTGAGATGAGATGATGATGATGAAAAGTCGTTGAGAAAGAAGACAAAATGCGCAAATTCTCTCGTTCGAAAAGCCTGACGATTCCGACGACGGTGACTTCTGACGACGAAAAGGAGAAGAAGAACAAAGAAAGCGATCAAGCGGATGAACTGGAGAGAATCGAAGCGATGACGTTTTGCGTCAGAGGAGGTGTTCTGATTAAATACGGGAGACGAGGGAAACCGCACGGGGCAGAGTTTAAGTTTTCCTTAGAAGGGAGAGCGTTGGAGTGGCAAAATACAAAGAAGAAGACAAAGAAGAAGACAAAGAACGACGAGAGAGAGTACGACGATGAAAACGAGTTTTTGGAGCGAAATGGAGGTAAAGGAGCGTCCACGTCGAAGCGCACGTCTTCTTTTTATAGCAGCGGGAGTAATACATCCACCTTGCAGTTGCGCGACGTCGTCAAAGTGACGAAAGGAAGAGACTCGGCGATATTCGATCGGTTTCCGAATCTTCACGACGAGAAGTGTTCGTTCTTCATAGAGTACGTGGAAGGAGGAGGAGGAGAAAACGAGAATGTCGCAAATATAAAGAGCGTTGCCAAGAATAACAAAGTTCGAACGTTGAATGTAGTCGCGGAAGACGAGCAGAGCAGAGACAAGTGGATGCTCGGCATCGAGACGACGCTGTTAATCGCAAAAGGTTTGTATTACTTCGACGGATCTTCTTGCGCGACGCGTTTGAAGCACGTGGGCGCGCTCGCGACGAGGCAACGGCAGAGCTTTCGAGTTAACGTGAACGCGAGCAAACACAGCGGCGACGTCGCGGTGGCGTTTGAAGAGAGGACGAGGGATCGCAGCAAGAATTTGTTTGAGAGTAAACAAAATTTCATCGCCAAGGAAGGGGAAGATTTTGGGAGCACAATCAAGCACATACGACAGCTCTCGCGTTTATCGCACGGGAGATTATCGGATGGCTTAGAAGTAGGAGGAGAAGGGGGAGATCGTTCACCAGTATCGCTGTTTTTGAAAGAGGATGTTCCCGAGTCCGAGCCGTCATCGCACGACGCCTCGCAACCGACCAAAAACGCGGACGCGGACGCGGACGAGTCATCGTCTATATTTTCAACAGAAAATTCGGTCTCACTTATCGGCACTTCACGCAGGGGGGCATCATCCGAGGGGAGAGGTCATGCCTCGACCAGTCGAGAGAGCTCGGGGCAAATACAGAAAACCGCGGCGCTGAGCTTCTTGAGACCGAAAGATATTTACGTCTGGGGTAATTTTCAAGGCGAAGATGATGGCGAAAATACCAACTTACTTCCATCCATGCACAAAGGTTTCGAACATTTGGACCCGATTAAAGTCTCTGCTGGTCGGTCACACTTTGTTGGCATTTCTAAAGGTGGTTTCTTGTATTTCTGGGGCGATAAGCAACGATTTCAATGCGGAGATGCCGTAACCACGGGCTTTCACGACAAACCAAACGTTTCGCACCCGATGAAATTATCGTTTCCTACGGATGATATCCATCGCACCGAATTTGTCGATTGCGCGTGTGGAGATGATTATTCTCTCGCACTGACTCGAGATGGCGAGATAAAAGCGTGGGGTGCAACCGGATGGGTCGAGAAAGGATCAACCGGGCGTGGAGGCTCGTTTGGAAGCAAGCGAATTATTAGCGTTCCGGTGAGTTTAGAATGTCTTGGCGCGCGGAAAGTAAGTAAAATCGCCTGTGGCCCTGTACATTGCGCAGCCATTTGCGATTACGGAGAGAGCGTTCACACGTGGGGCGAAGGTGTGTTTTACGCCTTAGGCCACGGAAACGATTCGCGAACGCTTGCAAAACCGAAGCGCGTCGAGGCGTTGGTCGGGAAGACGGTGACTGCGATATCGTGTGGCGCCTGGCATACGGTTGCGTGCGTCGCCACGAATACGAACAGAGCAGGAGGAAACAGTATGAATTTAGCTAACTACAGATCGAGTGGTGTTGATATGGTTGACGCGTTTGGAGGTGATGTATACGTTTGGGGAGATGGGAGTGAAGGTCAGCTCGGCCGTCGCGTCGAGAAGGCAATCAAAGTACCGACAAAAATCTACATTGAGAACGACACACCTTCAGCTTTGAGACACGCGAGTAACGCGGACGAAGATCTCGTCGTGCCAGAACGTGTCGCTAACGTGAGCACGTCAATCATAAAAGTAGCGTGTGGTGCGGCATATACGATTTTGTTGTCCATCAACGGCGACGTTTTCATCTCCGGGAAACTTGGAAAGTATTCTTCAAAGACGTTTGAAATTATCCCGGAACTCTCTCGTTCAAAAATTGGCAACGATTTAGTCGTTACGCGGATCGCAGCTGGAACTGATCACTGTTTATTTGCCGCTTCGTCGACCTCGGTTATGCCAACGTCGTATGCTGCGAGGAAAGGTGATGGCAAGAAGCGCGAGAAGAGAAGTGCTAAACTTTTTGCGATTGGCGGAAATAAATTTGGTAAGATCGGAGACGGTACCCTTCGAGAGGCTGCGGTTCCCATCGAAATTGAAAAGCTGAGCGGAATGAGCATCAAGTCTTTGGCGTGTGGAGGAAGCGTGAGTGCGGCTATTGTCGCTGAAAGTGGTCGAGACAAAATATATAAAGATCGCAAAGCGAAGAAGGCGGAGATGGAGCTTTCGGTGGCTATGAATGGCTATCAACGTTCCGATTCTAATATACACTCGAATTCCGTAGTGGTAGAAGGGGCAGAAATCCAGATGAAAGATAAGAAACTAGTTGGAGGAGTTTTGGAACGTAAGAAATCGAAACTGAGTCGAATCTCATCCTTTTTAACACTCGCTCCGACGGTGACTTCGGAAAGTTCAATCTCCACCGGATTTGGCGGAACAATGACGAAAAATCAAGAAGGAGACGATCGCAGTCCTCCTACATACGCTGTAGATAAGAATTCGGATTCAAAAACTTTGCTGAATCTTTCGGCGAGCTTGCGATCGCTCGCTTCGCCGCCTCGGGTTTATGAAATTGAACGGCTTCCACCATCATCGCCGATACCGGAATCACCGGCTTCGCCAATTCCGGTGCCTCGACGGACGCCTCCGCCGCGACCGAGCGTGATCAAACCACTAGCAGCAGTAGCATCACCACTGCCACCACCACCACAAAAACTCGAACAACAGAGAAAAACGAATGGCAGTAGTGTTACTGCGAGTATTCATCCGGCACCAGATATGAGCAGCAGAGAACGTCTGGTTCAACTCGTCGAGCGAAACGTTCAAGACGCGAAACTGTCTGCAAAGGAAGAAGCTGTGGAAAAGAAGACGATGAAAAAGAAAGCACTACCGCAATCATACCCACCACCACCACCACTGTTAGTGAATAGACACGGGCGAAACAGCAACTCGCAAAATCCGCTCAACCCTGCGTTCGTTAAGAAGTCAAACTCGGACGTGGATATCGTGAAAACGCCTCCGCCGTCGAAGAAACCTCCGCCGTTACGAGCGACAAAGACAACAACAACAACAACAAAAACTGTACCAAAAGCGAGACGAAAATTAGAAAAAACGGCGGCGGCGGCGGCGACGACAATGATGTCGAAGACGACGATGACCCAGACAGAGAACAAATGGGTGGAAGAAATCGAACCGGGCGTGTTCTTGACGTTTACAAAGCTCGACGCTTTGCGCACGACGGTGACGAGAGTTCAATTTGCCAGGCGAGTGTTTGCAAACGAAACGCAAGGACTAAAATGGTGGCAGGAAAATAGAGCGAGAATATTTCGAGAACGAAAGCTAGCCGCACCTGCGACATAATAAGAGTAGTACTGATTAGCATATTAGATGTATTATAATACACAATAGAGCACATAGCGCGTATTTTATGAAAGAGCGAGCACGCTACATACCTACTATTCTTTCCCCGCCTCGCTCGACGACGACGACGACGGCTGTTTTGGCTTCCCCCACAACAAAATAATAAACGCGAAAGCGATGAAATCGTAAAAACAGTGCGTAAACATCGCGCTTCCTAGCCCATCGTTCAAATATTCCCATCCAAACAAGAATCCAGCCAGAGTCGCCCAAATCTGATACGCCGGGGTAATCGCGTGCAAAGCGCCAAATATAACCGACGTTACCCCTAAACTCGCATACGTCGCCACCTCCGTGCCTCCTAACCCTCTCTCTAAAATACCATTCGAAAGCAAAGGCATCAAAAACCCTCTAAACAGCGCCTCCTCTCCGATACCCGCGCCTAAACTCAACATCAAAATCCCATTCGCTCCCGTCGGCGCGACGTTCGGTATCACCCCGTCCACCATCACCTCTTTCACCTCTTTCACGAATGCCACTTTTTCATCCACGAGTAAAATAATTGCCAGTGAAAGTAGTAAAGGAATAGACCAAATCGTCGCCATGTCCGGGTTGAACACGAAAATTTGTGCGAATAAATCTGGATGGATGTTGAGATACTCGCACCCGGTTTGCGAAAATGCCGTCATCACCACGTAAAACGTCACCGAAGTTAACAAAAACTGCTCTGGGTTTGGTTCGAAATTGTTTTTTTTAATAAGATCATCAGTTGATACCAACGGCTTTCCGGGAGGATCGTCCTCTGTCCATAAGCGCATCCGAGAAGACTTTTTCCTCTCATTCCTCGTCGTCAAAGTGTTGCCGTTGCTGCCGCTGCATGTCCTTCTTTCCAGTCCTTTTATTAGGGGATTTCCCCTACGTTGCGTGGTTTTAGCACAAAATCTGATATTAGTATTATTATCAGCCCTTCTTCGCAATGATGAAGACAAAGAAGATGATGATAACGAGTGTGACAATAACAGACGATGGTGATGATTCAACAACATCGTCGAATATTATTCGTCACCAAGGTGGTGTTGTTTGCTTGATTTGTGATTCTATCACAAATCCGGGGAAAGAATGAAGTTTCCGAACACCTATTTGCGTTATAAAAACGCCACCACCTTCGCACGTGATGACGACTCTCGACGGCAAAACCCGCCCAAAGTACGCGTTCATAGATGTAGACGTCGATAACCACCGCGTGAAGTACCAACTCGCCTGCGATTTTGTGTCAAATACAGATCTGAGGTACCATTGGACCTCGAAAGTATTGAAAGAGTTGGGAGGCGGCGAGAAGTTAAGAATCAAAGAAATGTTTGAAAATGATTTCGAATGGTCCGAGAAAGGCACAGAAGGAATAGAGTTAGAACCCGCGAACGAAGAAAGGATTATATTTGAGTTGTTTTGGGAGAAAGCGCCGTTGGCGTGCGAGAATTTCGCGCACTTATGCCTCGGGGATAAAGGGATGAGTAAAAACTTCAGTGGCAAATTGTATCACTACAAAGGGTGTTATTTTCATCGATGCGTGAAAAACTTCATGCTTCAATCGGGAGATTTCGTCCATAACAACGGAACCGGAGGTGAATCCATCTGGGGGAAGAAATTTAAAGACGAACTTGGAGGTTTAAAAGGTAAACACGACAAACTCGGGGTCCTGAGCATGGGAAATACCGGTAAAAATAGCAACGGCTCCCAGTTCTTCGTCACGCTCGGCGCGGCGAAGCAGTGCGACGGCAAACACGTCGTCTTTGGAAAATGCGTGAAAGGTCTCGAGTTGCTCCAGAAAATAAACGAAGAATTGGCGAGAGAGAGTAAAGAACACACGGAAATCCCGAAGAAAGCGATCAAAATTGTCCATTGCGGTGTTTTGCAAAGCTTCGAGTGCTGACGCGTAAATAATAGTTTTTAGGTAGTTTTTCACATCATCACATCCACACTCATATAAGTGGTACGCACTAGAACTCGTATTTTTGAATGTCTTTTGGCAAAATTCCACCACAAACCCCCAAGAGGAGTCTTAAACCCCTCGCACAGAGAAAATGTGAACAAAACAGAGCTCTTTTCATCTCGTTTGGCCTTCTGGGTACATGCCTCAACTCGTGTGTAAAATAAGTGGTAAGCACTAGAACTCGTATTTTTGAACGTCTTTTTCCGATACGACAAACATTTCTTTCCCCGCAAATTAATTAATTAACAAGACGAGGACTCACAAGCACACACACGAAGCAACACTAACAGTAACACCTTTAACGAGTGTTTCGCTTTTGACCCTTTCTCTCTTTTTCTCTCTCCTCGTAACGAATAAAATGGTCGTCAATGCTGATCTGTGTCTTCTTTCCTCCAACGATTTCGACGAGAATAGAATCTTGGAAAACGACGAGAGTGGAGGTTTTTCGCTCGATTTTAACGTCGACATGCGTCCACGAGAAGAAGAAGAAAAGGAAGAGGAAGAGGAAGAAGAATTATACGCGCTGCACTTGAACAACTTCACCTCCCCTCTACTCATATCGCAAACGAATAAAGGAGAATTAGGGTGTCGAGTGTGGAATTGCGCGCTGGCGTTGTGCGAGTATTTATCAGTCTCCTCTTCTTTGTCCTCTTTGTTTGTGTTGAAGCACAAGACGGTGTTGGAAGTCGGGTGCGGCGTAGGATTGGGCGGGTTCGTCGCGGCTTCGTTGGGCGCGAAAAGCGTCTGCTTAGCAGATTGTGGGAAAAACACGTTGGAGAACGTCTCGAAGACGTTGGAGAGATGGGATGCGTTGGTGAGGATGAAGGAAGGCGTTTTTGCGGATGTGAAAAGGACGACGACGAAGTGGGAATCGAGCTGCGGTCGAATCCGCTTGCGAACGCACCTTTGGGAAGAGGACGAGGAAATCGTGAACGCTTTGGTAGAGAAGAGAAGGAAAGAATCGGTCAGACATTGGAGTAAAACGAGCGGAGAAGACGATATGTCACTGGCGCCGAAGATGGCGGACGATGAGACGTTCGATGTGATTATTCTTTCGGATTGCTTGTATTACAGTTCGCAAGAGCTGCCGTTGGCGAAATCGTTAGCGTTGCGGCTGAAGAAGGATCCCTCATCCACTATCGTGCTATTCCAAACCAGACGAACTACGAATAAGTTAGTAGAGGAACGGTTCAGAATCTGTTGCGAGGCGCAAGGTGTAGAGGTGGCCGTAGAAGATGTAGCTTTGGAGAAACCGAAGAGGAGCAAGTTGAACGGCATCCACGAGACGGCGCATACAATAGGGTACGCGAGGATGATTATGAAATGGCGCGCGCCGTGATGTAAAGTATTATGATATATAGCAGTAGTAGTATCGATAATGTAATAATAATATAGTAATAAATGCTAATGTTGAATTAAGTTACAATCGCCGGCGTTAACGATTCGTGGATTTTGCCAAGCGCTTGCCAAGTCCCCACGTACAACACTTCCTCTCCATCTTCTTCCGCATACGGAACGATATCTTGTTTGCACAAGACGAGAGCCATATTCTTTGCGTTTTCAACCACGGCTTCGATCAACGCTTCACCTTTCGCATACTTCTTCGCTTCGGCGAAGCGATCGAGAACGGCTAACCACGTCGGCGCAAATGCCTCTGGATCTTCCGCTTTCATCGGCGCTGCGTACTGAAGGAAGGACTTTGAAACGCACGCGATGATAATAGTCGCCGTTCTTTCCCACGCGTTGCTATTATCGTCGTATCGGTCGCCATCGTTGGCGATTTGTCGGACATTTTCGCTCGCGTGTTTCAACAAAGGCGTCAACGTGTGATGGAACAAAGCCAGCCAATGCTCCGCGGGCGCGTCAAACGCTTCCGCCGAGAGCAGAGTGTGTTGCAACGTCAAGACAGCATCATCTCTGACTGCGCTTCGTTCGTCCTCGCTTGCAAATCGCGCGAGTTCTTTAGCTAAATCGCCCCACGCGCCGGCGAGGATTTCAGAACGCAACTCGTTCGAACAATCCGCCGATCTCGAGCGTTCGCACAAGGCGTCGTTCGCATCTTTGAGCAAACTCAAAGCCTTGATTGAACGTTCTTCGCCGCCTCTGTTGCTATCAACGAACGCACACGCGCACTCAATGAGCGCGCGCGCGTTCGATGCGTTGATATTCGATCCAGATTCCATGACAAAGCTCAATGCATCAAAACCAGAAGCAGAGGCTTTTGGATGGCGAGAAGACGCCGCCAAGAGTTTGCAAATGGTATCCCATCCTCTGGCAGTTTTAATGTGCAAGGAAGCGCACTGTCGAACGAGAAGGTTGAGCGACTTCGCGATGCGTTCGAAGAATGCATCTGCAACTTGCGGCTCGAGCGAGAATAGAACGCGCAACGCATCTATGGCGTGGTCGTCTGCGATGCCGTTCGGTCCCCCAGCCGTTGAGTTTACAATATCCTCGTGACTTTGCAAGCCACTTTGCTCTGGAAGAACTCTACGAACGACTCGCAAAAGTTCGAAGATTGCTCTCTCTACCAACGGCGTTGGCTCTTGCGTAGCAGCGCCAACAATTGCTTTAATGTGCGACACAACTCTCGGGAGACACAACCTCGCGCGGTCCTTGTTGCGATAACACACGGAAAGCATAGCGTCGAGGCAAAATAACGCCGCGTCTTCGTCGTCTGCACTTTGCGGCGGCTGCGCTGGATCACCAGCGGCCCAAGCTAACGCAGCGACAAGGTGCGCTAAACTTTCTTTTCCCAAAAACTTGGAATCAGCAAACAAATTGGAAAACTTGCACGCTCTCGCACACGTATCAGACTTCTCGAGCAACGCTTTTTCTCTCTCCGTCGGTTCTGGCAAACGCGCTTTTTCTTCCTCGAGGGAGTAATCGTAATCGCTCCCACCAATGAGCGCGGAGAATGAACGAAACAACGAGCCACTTTGCGCGGCTTTCTGTCTCGTTATGAAGTTATTCGATGTGATGGGTTCTCTCTCTTCCTCTGCGTCCGTCGGCGTCGCGGCGACGTCGTCCGGAACGACGCCCAATCGTCGCATATGTAAGACGCAATCCAAAACGTTACACCATCCGCGTCTCAAGTCATCACCGTGCGCGTTCGCGACAGCAAAAGCAGCTTTAGCAGCAGAACGTGTCTTGGCATCTTCGCCTAAAGCGACACCTGGTCGCAACGGGTTCAACTCGACGGCGCGCTGCGCACCCTTGGTGACAAAGGCGCACATCGTCGCCACTAAATGATCAACAACGTCGGTCATGCGGTGATTGGATGCGATTCTCGCAACGGCAACGAAAGCTTCGACGGAAGATTCGAGCACATCTTCATCCGTGGCGCGTTCAAAGATGACCGCAACCGCAGCCGCGGTCGGCGCCCAAACGAGCGAAAAGACATCCGCATCGTATTGGCGCGACTCGAATTCATCCGGAGGCGCATCAAATTTCCCCTGGTCAACTTCGCACGCGCGCATGACGTCGTGCCATGCAGAGTTGGAAAGCTTTGGCGCGGCATCGTCGGTGAGACGAATTTCGTCAGTAACGATGGAATCGAAAATAGCGACTAAAGTTTCCTTCGGCCAATCCTTGCTACCGTTGGTACCTCGGTTGTTTCGAATAAACTGTTCGAGCGTCATTTTCTTCTTCACTTGCTTGTTGTGCGCGTCAGTATTGAGCATGATGATGGAATAGGACAAAACATACGCCGAATCCGCATCGGCACACGAATTCGGATTAGCGCCGAAATATCTCGCCGCGTACGCTTCTAAAATTCTCGAAATCTTCTGCGCTTCGCCTGGCAATTTGAAACCGTCCAAAAACGTTCTCAACGCTTTATCGAGCGTAACGTTTTCAAAGTTGAACAAATCCGCGTACTCCTTCAAGACTTCTACTTGGAAATCTTTCGGATCGCCCAAGTATTCACCGACGACTTCTTTATCCAAACCTGGGGCGAGCTTGAGAAACTTCGCCACGGCTTTGGCAGTCAAATTTTCAGGAAGCAAGCCGTACTCTTGCATGTAAGGGATGCCCTTCTTCGGCGATCGATTAAAATGCTCCGCGGCAACGACGAGACGACGTTTCAACGCTCGCGATTTGCGCAACCCTCGCGCGCGCGCGATTCCAGACGGCGCCGCCGATGCTTTAACGTATTCCCAGGGATCTAATCCGCGCAATTCGTCACGCAGCGCCGCCGGCGAGTCGCCTTCTTCCTCGTCCTCATTCTTCATAATCCCATCATCCGAAAATCCGTTCGTTGCCGTCGAAGATGCTTTCTTCTTGCCGTTACTCTCACCGAGCAACATGGACGAATCGCCGCCGAGGGGAGAACTTGCGCTGCTACTTTCCGCGGTTGTCGATCGAGACACCGTTCGAACAATAGCGAGTAAACCTTCAACAGAAAGTGCATTCGCGCCGGATAGTCTCGCCCCATTCGCCGGAAACGCAGAGGCGGATAAAGTAGACACGAGCTCTTCGAACACGCACGCTTTGCTCAAGTCGCAGTCAAAGTGCATGTAGCAATCAGTCACAAAGTGCGGTTGTCTGCAAAAATCGACCACGGTCTCCAACGCGATGCGCTGCGTTTCCCTGTTAAAGGTGACCGCGGAGTTTGATGACGTGGCATTCGCAGCCGAGGACGCCTTATTCTTACCCGCCGCGCACAAAGGAATGAGCACGACGCGCATGAACATTTCTAACTGTAATTTAAGTTCCGAACGCATGGTAGCGTACAACATCGTGAAGCAACCGCATGCCGCAGCGGCAACCGGAGGCGCCGCGTTTGGCTTCAAACTCGTCAAAGCTTTGCACAAGTCGTCTTGGATTGCAACAAAAAGCTCCGGATATCTGTTCTTCACGTTATTATTCGTGGCGCTAGAAACTACGATGGTTTCCACAAACGTCCCGACAAGTTCTATGCCAAAGAGCATGAGCGATTGTTCAGCTTCTTCACTTCTATCACCACCATAAACGAGAGGTTTCTCCGCCGGAGCTTCGCCAGAATCTCCGCTACCTGTTCCGTCTTCCCCGTTCTCGTTGTTGCTAGTCGATGCACTTTTCTGTTTCGCTGCGCCTAAAGTTGCCGAACTGCTCGCTTCTATAAGCGAGCACGCAAACTTGAAAATCTCCAACGCCGCAGGTGAAGCGTGCGGCGCGGGTAAAGACTTGAGCTTTTCGATCGGTGCTCTCGTTGGTGGAGACGATGGTGTCCCAACATCAATCTTAGGCCCACCGTCCTCGATGGCTCCCGGACCTCGTACTGGGTCAAAGCTCTCGTTGCCTTCGCGGTTCACCGGAGAAATGGCAATGTGGTGCGGCGATCTCGGCGGGGTAGATGAAGTCGTCGTCCTCTGTTTCTCGTCGTACAACTTTTCGAACGCCGATGCTCTCTTCGCCAACTGATCTCTCCACGTCGCCAATCGCGCGTCCTCGGAACCGCCGGCTGCAACGTTCTCTTTCAATCTCAACGCCACGTGTTCTGCAATCTCTCGCATCGCGTGTCTCGAGCAGTGTCTCAAAAACCCACTCTCCTTTCCACTTTGGTGACCAATTCTATAACACGCTTGTAACACGTCGCACACGTCGTCGTCCGAGAGCAATCTCCCCGACGGACACGCCACGCAATCAATCAGAACGTGTAAAATTTTACACAACACCGCATCGTCGTGATCCGGATCTGTCGCCTCAAACCTCGACATTGTCACCGCTTCGCTGATATCTCTGACCACTACAGCCTTCTCGACGTCGTCGGAACCAAAAATCAAATCTCTTTTCAAGATTTTATGCACAGCCGACAACGCTTGGGAAGTTATCGGGCCGCTCGTTTCCACGCTCACGATGCACTTCAAGAACGGTCGAATGAAATCCGCGCACGATAACGGTTGTTGACCCATTTTATTAGTATTGTTTTTGCTACTCTCGCTCCCACCAAAGTCTCCGAGCGCGGAGGAAGAGGTCTCCAACATCAACCCGTTCACGAACAGCGCCCTTCGCAAGCTCATAAACTCCTGCACCAATGGATCATCCACCAAACTCTCATCAATATCCAAACCACTCGATGCACTTGAACCGCTCCCATACGCCGACGACATCGTCTGCCGAGCTAGAATCGCGTACTTACTGTTTTGTCGCATCGTGGCGACCACTCTCGACGCTTCCGCGTTGATGATCGCCGCGAAAGATATCGCGTTGTTTTTGTTCGAAGACGACTTGTTGCTGCTCATGATGATGATTTTTGCGCTTCTCTTCTCTTCTCTTCTCTCTCTCTCTTCGCACAACGTATTCGAAAACGCAAAAAAGTGCGTCAAAAACTGTGCTTATATGTTGCGTTTATGCGTAAGACGTCTGTGCGTTCTCGTATCCTCGTGTCCTTCTTTGGTTTGAGGAGGAGTTAAAGGACAGAGAGATCGGATTAATTTTGTGTCTGTCTCGAAAGGTGAAAATTTTTTAAAGAAAAAAAAGAGAAAAAAAGAGCAACCACAAAAGACTTTTGAGTCCTCCAGAGGTACGCTCTCTCTCTTCTCGTGTCGTTGTACTCTGTGTGTTTCCTTCTTCGTGTGATGATCGTACTTTATTATGACTTTGGACTGGAATCGACGAAAAGAGTATTATTATTATTATTAGTATTAATAGTAGTATTGATGTATTAAATGGCTTCTTCGCTCTCTTCTACGGGACCACGGCGGCTCTTTCTACGGATTGATCTCGCCTTGCTCCCACATATCCACCAAGGGATAATCGGCGAAACCTTCCTGCTCGGCTCTGAGTTTATTCAGCGCTCGCTTTTGCGCTCTCCAATGTTTCGGGTCGTCCTCGCTTAACCATTCGATTTCACCGTTTTTGTATTTTTCAACCAGTTCCGGGTCGTAATCGGGAGCGTTTTTGTCCAAAGCTTTCCAGTATTTCATTTGGCGCATGTCTACTTTGTCCATCTGTTCGCGGACGTGCGGGCCTATGGTTTGTAAATACGTTTCGTCGCGCATGTTTTTCAACCAAAGTTGGCGGATCTTTTCGTAGTGGGCTTCGTTGGTCGCGTCGGACATAGATCGGTGTATGAACTCGTCGTAAAAGAAGTCGAATTCTTCACCCCATTTATAATCCCAGACCGACCACGGTTTGAAGAGTTCATCCTCTTGCGAGGTGCGTTCGATGCCGGCTCTTTCAAAGACTTCGATCAAGTTTCGACCGCTGATTTCGCCCGTCGTCATGAGAACTTCCTTGAGCGTGAAGAGCATCTCTCTATTTTTCGGCTCGTGCATGATACACAAAGCTCGGCGGCAAGAGGTGATGATCAGTTTTCGAACTTCGTTGTATACGAGCATGTCGAGCTCTTCGGACATGTTGTATTCAAACCTGTAGTGCTCTTCCGGGTGATCGTCCTCTCCCAAGCCTAAAAATTCTTCCTCTTTGATTCGTTTGCGCATCAACCCCACCGGACCGAGTTCGCTCCACCCGTATTTGCAGACGTAGTCTTAAGCGATATCTGTGGCTACGACCATATCTCGATGGGACATGGTAGATACGCCGTAAGGGCCGTAGATGTACCTTTCGGCCATGTTACCGGCGACTAAAGTACACATTTTAGATTCCATTTGCGTTCGACGTCTCACATTCATCGCCGCTTGCGAATCGAGCTCGCGAGCGATGTATTGAATCACCGACGTTTCTTTACCTCCCGGGAAGACGATGACGTTCGCAACGTCGTCATATTCTGGGGCTACCATAGCTACGACAACTTGCGCGGCCGTGTATAAGCAAATCGAGTCTCGAGTATACGGATTCATAATTTGCATGGCGACGTCTTCTTTGAACTTGGATCTCGTCATCAAAGTGTCCGTGCCGTCTTTGGAGCCGCTGCTGAAAGACTTCGTCGCGCGAATGCTATTGATGATTTTCAAGAAATCCTCAGTAGTCGCCATTCCACCCTTTTGCCCGGCGGCTTTGGCGATGCACTGCTTGACCATGTTTTCGAGATCGGCGCCGCTAAATGCCGAGGAGAGTTTGGAGATGTAATCGATATCCAAATCCGGCTCGCAGTTACCCCACGCGTCGCGTTTGGTGATATGTAATCTAATAATATCTGAGCGAGCGGACTTGTTCGGTAAATTCATTTCGATGATGCGATCAAATCTACCGGGACGAATAAGCGCGGGATCTAAAACTTGCGGGCGATTCGTCGCGGCGACGAGCATGACGCCAACTTTTTCCTCGAACCCGTCCATTTCCGAGAGGAATTGGTTAATTGTGGCGACGCGTTCGTCCACGCCTTCCTCCGTGCCACTTTGACCGGCTCTCTTTTGTCCAACGGCGTCAAATTCATCGATAAAGATGATGCACGGAGCAACTTTACGCGCGGCGGCGAATAAGTTTCTCACCCGCGACGCGCCGATGCCGACAAACATATCGGTAAACTCCGTGGCAGCGACAGAGAAGAATGGAACACCGGCTTCACCCGCAATACATCGCGCTAACAACGTTTTTCCAGTACCAGGAGGACCGCTGAGCAAAATACCCCCGGGAACGGCCGCGCCGACGTCTTTATACTTTTGAAAATCTCTCAAGAATTTAATCAACTCGTACATTTCGTCCTTCAACGCCTCGATGCCGGCGATATCGTCCAAAGAAGTGTTTCGATTTTCCATCGAAGACTTCTCCGGCGAGTACTGTCTGGCGTGAATATTCGCAAACTGGTCCTCTGTTTCGTCCGCGCGGTAGATTTCGTTCAACATCTGGTAGCACACCGCGACGATGATCAACGGGCACAACGCGTTGAAAATCCCGTGGCCTAAGACCCACCAAAACGGATGCCCACCCGGGTGCGATAACTCGATAAACTCGCCTCTCGAGTGCGGTCTCGGTTGTAATATTTTCTTCGCGATGCGTTCATCGTACGGCAAGTACGTGAAAAATACCTCGTCGGTGCCGTCCACGTAATACTTTGCGGTCGTTTCGTTTCTCCCAAAGACGATTTTGTTGATTCTCCCAACCTCGAGCAATTTGTAAAACCCGGTGTAAGAGGTTTCCGTGGGATTTCGATCCGTTCCCATGCTCGAATACGGATCTTTCAAGTAGTTGTAATTGATCGTTCTGACGAACCGCTTCGATGCGTCCGACCTTAACATCTTCCCGAACCAATCTTTGCGTTGCTCCAACCACGCCTCGCGTTCTTCCAACAACTCTTGCATCACTTCCTTCCTCGCCTTGGATAAATTCTTCGCGCTCTCTTCAATCTCCCCGTAATACGTATCCATTTGCGCCAACGTCAACACGGCTTTATCTGCCGCTTTTTTCGAAAGCTCTTTGAGCCTCTTATTGTCTCCGGCGAGCTCGGCGTTCCTCTTCCTCAACTTTGCCTCCCACGCCGCTTGCGACCCATACTTTTTCATAAACTTCTCCTTCTCTTCCTTCCACACTTTCCTCTTTTTCGCGTCCGTTTCTTTCTTCCATTTCCTCGCCTCTGCGCTTTCTTCGTCCGTCATCACACTCGTCGGCATTTTTCGAACGTCGTTATCGAACCGCGCCCGAAAAAGTCTTGTCCGCTCATCCGCTTCCTTCTTCGGCTTCACGAAAGACCACAATCCTTTATCGGATTTCACCGGAGGTTTGCTTGACTTTTTCTTCTTCTTTTCCGCTGTTGTAGTAGAGCCGTCGGCAGCCGCGATGGTCCCGACCGCTTCGTTCTTAAACCCTCTTCTCGTTGGTTTCAAATTCGCAATCGGTTGAAACGAGGACGACGAAGAGGACGACGAAGCGACTTCGCCCGCGACTCGGTTATTCACGTCACCACCGTCTTCTGAAGAAAAACAGACAAAACTCGTATTGACGTTGTTGTTATTGACAGTATCGATGGACGCGTTGGCGGACGATTTCTGACCTCCCAAGAACACAATCGTGGAGACAATCGCCGCCGCGCCGAGCCGTCTCGCGAGGTTTTGTTTCAGCTTTTCGCTTTCGGCAGCAGAAGACGACGATTCAGACGAGGACGCGACGACCGAAAAAGACTCAGTGCTGCTTTTCGATGACGATACTCTTCTTTTGATGAAAATCCTCCTTTTGGACGATGGGTTTTGCAGCCGCCTCGACGACGATCGCATCATCCACCTCGACTTTTTCTCCTCCTTCGAAGAAAAGGAATCAAAAGAAGAATTCACGGCAGGAACAAAAGCAGCGCCCCCGCTTCTCATCGAAGCCATCACATTCGCGCCGCTCATGGTATTATTCTCCACGAGACAACAACAACAACAACTCAAACGCGATCCCTTTTTGTGGTTCGTTTTTCAGTTTTTTCCTCCGAATGAACCTTAGAAAATATTTAGGGCTTCGTTCCGTCAAAAAAAGTTTAGAGTGTTTTGCGTGTCTCTCTTTTCTCTCTTTAGTATTACAAGGGTGCGGCGGCTTTAGGACG